>WNFZ01000285.1_pt1 | contig 57598 bp, 39 predicted proteins | sample 5400081 | NCBI WGS metagenome assembly WNFZ01 (sample SAMN13153365, study PRJNA577476) | soil metagenome | isolation source: 80 cm soil or saprolite under grassland replicate 1 | place: USA:California | collected 2016-06-15
ATGGTGCGGGCGGTGGCAGAGGACTGGTGAGTAGAGCCCTTCTCTCAGTATCGGACAAGCGCGGGATCGTCGAATTTGCCCGCGAGCTGGTGAGTCTCCGCTGGGAAATCGTCTCGACCGGCGGGACGGCGGAAGCGCTGCGGCGCGAGGGCGTTCCGGTCGTCCTCGTCGAACACGTCACGGGCTTTCCGGAGATGATGGATGGGCGCGTAAAGACGTTGCACCCGAAGGTGCATGGAGCACTCTTGGCACGAAGAGATAACTCCGGTGATCTCGCAGCGCTGAAGCAGCACGGCATCACGCCGATCGATCTCGTCGCCGTGAATCTCTACCCCTTCCGCGAGACCGTCGCGAAACCACAGACCACGTTCGCGCAGGCGATCGAGCAAATCGACATCGGCGGCCCCTCGATGCTGCGCTCGGCCGCGAAAAACCACGCGGATGTCATCGTGGTGGTGGATCCCGACGATTATCCGGCGGTCGTCGAAGCTCTGAAAGCGAAGGGAGTGGGGGGGGACCAGCGTCGGGCGTTAGCCACCAAAGTTTTTGCCCACACCGCCGCCTACGACGCCGCGATCCTCGGCTATCTCACACGGTCGCAGGAAGCGCTCCCGGAGACGCTGAGCGCCGTGTTGCAGCGCCGGCAGCCGCTGCGCTACGGCGAAAATCCGCACCAGCGCGCCGCGCTCTACGTGACCGATGAGCCGGGGGGGGGCATCCGCGACATGCACCAGCTCCACGGCAAGGAGCTGTCGTTCAACAATCTGCTCGACGTGGATGCCGCGGTGATGGCGATCGCGCCCTTCGGCGGCAAGGACGCCCGTCCCGCCTGCGTGATCATCAAGCACACGACGCCCTGCGGCATCGCGCTCGGCCGCAACGCCGCGGATGCCTACGCGCGCGCCCTGGCGACGGACCGCACGTCCGCGTTCGGATCGGTGATCGCGTTCAACACGGTCGTGGACCGTGCCGCCGCCGAGGCGATGCGCGACCTGTTCGTCGAAGTCGTCGTCGCGCCGCGGGTCGATGCCGAGGCGCTGGCGGTCTTCCAGGAGAAGAAGAACCTGCGCGTCGTGGAGCTGCCGCGCTTCCCCGATGAGCCGACGCTCGACTACAAGCGGATACGCGGCGGGTTTCTCGTACAGGACCGGTTCCGCTACGGCGGCGTCGCCGACGAGTCCAAATGGCAGGTGGTGACCACACGGCGCCCGACCGATGCGCAATGGAACGACCTGCGCTTCGCCTGGGCGTCGGTCGGGTCGATCAAGTCGAACGCGATCATCCTGGTGCGGGATGAGGCCGCGATCGGCATCGGCGCCGGGCAGATGAGCCGCGTGGATTCGTCATTCCTGGCCGTGCATAAGGCGCGGCAGCAGGGCCACGACCCGAGTGGGGCGGTGTTGGCGAGCGACGCCTTCTTTCCATTCCGCGACGGGGTGGACGAGGCGGCCGTCGCCGGGGTCACGGCGATCATCCAGCCGGGGGGGTCGGTCAAGGACGCCGAGGTCATCGCGGCGGCGGACGAGCATGACCTGGCCATGGTCCTCACCGGTATGCGGCAATTCCGTCACTAGATTACACGACCCATGACCCCCACCTCTGCCAAGCAGACGTACCTCACCGCCGCCGGCGTCTCACTCGCCGCGTTGATTCTCTACATCGTCACGCTCGCCCCGACGACGCAATTCTGGGATGCTTCGGAATACATCGCGGCGGCGCACGCGCTCGGCATTCCGCATCCGCCCGGCAATCCGTTCTTCGTGATCGTCGCGCACGTGTGGGGACTGTTGCCGGTCGCCTCCGACTACGCGCGACGCATCAATTTCCTCGCGGCGGTGACGAGCGCGACGTCGGCGGGTCTCTGGTTTCTCATCGGCGAGCGGTGGCTCCGGCCCATCGTCGCCCCGGACGGCTGGCGCCGCCTTGCCGCGGCCGCGGGCGCCGTCGTCGGCGCCACGATGTTCACGGTGTGGAATCAAGCGGTGGCGAACGAGAAGGTCTATACCATCAGCGTGCTGTCGATCGCGCTCATCCTGTGGCTGACGCTGCGCTGGGCCGATCAGCCCGCCGAGACGCGCCCCGACAACCTGCTCGTCCTGATCGTGTATCTGCTGGCGCTGACCGCCACCAATCAGCTCATGGGATTGCTGGTCGCGCCCGCGGTGCTCGTTTACGTGCTGCTGACCGATCCGCGCGCGCTGCTGCGGCCCCGGTTCCTGATCGCTGCCGGCCTGGTGGCCGTCGTCGGGCTCAGCGTGAATCTGTTCATTCCGATCCGCGCGCACCTCGATCCTTACATGAATCAGGGCGACGCCTTCACGTGGCCGGCACTGCGCTCGGTGCTGGCGCGCGAGCAATTCGCCAAGCCGTCGGTGTTCGACAATCCGATGTACCCGCCCGGTCCGGAAAACCCGGGGCGCTCCATCGTGCTGATCGGCCAGCAATTCCTCAACTACTGGCAGTACTTCACCTGGCAATTCGGGCGCGATTGGTCGGCGCTGGCGCAGCGGCTGCTCGCGGGCCTGTTCCTGCTCCTCGGCATCGCCGGCGCGCGGCGCCACTGGCAAGCCGATCGTCGCTCCGCGCTCGCAATGACGGCGCTGGTGCTGACGTTGACGGTGGCGCTCGTGTTCTATCTCAACTTCAAATGGGGCTTCTCGCAGCCGTACACCGGTCTCGAGCATGAGGTGCGTGAGCGCGACTACTTCTTCATCGCTTCGTTCGCGGTGTGGGGGGTGTGGGTCGGGATCGGCCTCGCGGCGATCGCGGAGGCGCTCGTCGCGCGACTACCACGGGCCGGATGGCGTTTCGCCGCGCCCGTGTTTCTCATCGCGCTGATTCCGCTGGTCGGCAACCGGCTCACCGCGTCGCGCGCCGGGGAGACGGTGGCGCGCGACTACGCCCGCGACCTGCTCGAATCGGTCGATCCGTATGCGCTGATCATCACCAGCGGCGACAACGACACCTTCCCGCTGTGGCACGCGCAGGAGGCGCAAGGGATCAGGCGGGACGTGAGCGTCATGGTGATGACGCTGGCCAACACGAATTGGTACCTCACACAGCTGCAGCGCCGGCCACCGGTGCCGTACGCCGGCGTGCCCGCCCCGACGCAGCCGTGGATGAGCCGGTATTATCTCGGCGCGCCGGGGGTGGGGGTGGGGGGGGGCGACTCGCTGCCGCCGTACGTGATCGTCGACCACGCCGTGGCGGGAGACGTTGGTCCGATTCGCGTCGCCCTGGATCCACAGGTGCTCAAGCGCCCGTATCTCGAACGCGCCGAGCTCGCGGTGCTGCAAATCATCAAAGATCAGGTCGGCAAGCGACCGATTTATTTCTCGACCTCGACCGGCAACATTGCCGATCAGCTCGGCTTGACACCGTATCTGGTTGGTGAAGGGCTGGTCCGGCGGCTGCTGCCCAAGGCGGTCGTCGCGAGCGACAGCATTCGCCTCGTCGAGGGACGAGGCTTCCTCGATGTGCCGCGGACGCGGAAACTCGTGTTCGAGGTGTATCGGGGCGGCATCGCCGCGGCCCGGAAGCGGCCCCGGGGGTGGGTGGATACACCCTCGCAGCCGAGCCTGCTGGGCTACGTGTTCGTGTACGACACCATGGCGGCCGCGCTGCGCGACCGCGAACCGGCGCTGGCGATGCGGGCCCGCGAGCTGCGCGACGCAATCCTCGCCAATACCACCTACGCCATTCCCCGGTCTAACTGATGGCCACGACGCAGTTCCCCCCCCCCTCCGCCGTACGAGCGACCGGCCGGCCCCTTTCCGCGGCGACCACGGCCCCTGAGGTCCATCGGCCGCCCTATCTGATGGCGGCGTGCGTCGCGGCCGGCGCGCTGCTGCTCTACCTCCTCACCCTCGCGCCGACCACGCAGTTCTGGGACACCTCGGAGTACATCGCGGCCGCGTACTCGCTCGGGATCCCGCATCCGCCCGGCAACCCGCTGTTCGTGCTCATGGCGCACGTCTGGGGGCTGATCCCACTGGTGTCGGGATACGCGGAGCGCGTCAACCTCTTCGCCGCGCTGACGAGCGCCGTCTCCGCCGGGTGCTGGTTCCTCGTGGGCGAGCGCTGGCTGCGCTCGTTCGTGCCCGCCCGGTGGCCGCGGCGCCTCGCCGCGCTCGCCGGCGCCATCGTCTCGGCGACGGCGTTCACGGTATGGAATCAGTCGGTGGTCAACGAGAAGGTGTACACACTGAGCCTGCTCTCGATCGCCTTGATTCTGTGGCTGATCGTGCGTTGGGACGATCAGCCGGCGGGCGACGCGCACGACCACCATCTACTGCTGATCATCTATCTGCTCGCGCTCACCGCGACGAACCACATGATGGGCGTGCTCGTGGGCCCGGTCGTGATGGTGCTGCTGCTGCCGACGCTCAAACAGCAGCGGCCGGTGACGGCGGGCGAGCGCAGCGTCGAGTGGTCGCAGTTCATCGTGTTCACGTCGGTCTGGGCGCTGCTGCTGTCGCTCGGCCTGGAGCATTGGGAATTCATCGCCATCGCGGGCGTCTTGTGTGCCGGCGCACTGGTCGTCGCGATGCTGGCGGGCAACCTGCGGTTCGCGATCGCCGCCATCGTGGTGGTCGTGGTCGGACTCTCCGTCTATACCTATCTCCCCATTCGCGCCGGCTTCTACCCGCCGATTAACGAGGGGGAGCCGACGAACTGGCAGGCGCTGTGGGCGGTCCTCAGCCGCCAGCAGTACGGCAAGCCCTCCATCTTCGACAATCCCACGCAGGCACCGGGCGTCACGAATCCCGGTCACACCCTGACCCTCTATTGGGATCAGCTGGTCAACTACGCACAGTACTTCAGCTGGCAGTTTGGCCACGACTTCCCGGACCGCGCGCAGCGGCTGCTGGCGGTGTTGTTCGGCTTCGTCGGATTGGGTGGCGCGGTGCGCCACTGGCGCGCCGACAAGCGCACCGCGATCGCCATGACGGCCCTGATGTTCATCTTCACGTTCGCGCTCGTCTTTTACCTGAACTTCAAGTACGGCTACTCGCTGCATCCGGAAGCCGCCGTGAATCAGCACGAGGTGCGGCAGCGCGACTACTTCTTCATTTGCTCGTTCGCGATCTGGGGCATCTGGGTGGGCATGGGCCTCGCGGCCGGGATCGAATGGGTGGGCGACCTGTTCCGCGAGCGCCAGCCGGACACGGCACGCCGCTGGCTGTACGGCACGCCGCTGCTGGCGCTGGCGCTGATCCCGCTGGTGGGCAACCGGCTCACGGCGTCGCGAAAGGGCGAGACGCTGGCGCGCGACTTCGCCTACGACCTGCTGCAATCGGTCGAGCCGTACGGCGTCCTCGTCACCGCCGGCGACAACGACACCTTCCCGCTGTGGTACGCGCAGGAGGTCGAAGGCATTCGCCGCGACGTCACGATCGTCAACCTCTCGCTGGCGAATACCGACTGGTACGTGCGCCAGCTGCAGCGGCGGCCGCTCGAGCCCTTCGATTCGACCCGCGCGCCCGCGGTGTATCGCGGTAAACAGTGGCCGATGCCGGCCGGCAAGCTGATGAGCTTCAGCGATGAGCAGCTCAACGCGCTCGAGCAGTACTACATTCTCGACCAGAAGCGCGTGGCGCGACTCGGCTCGATCAACGTCACGCTCGATCCGCAGATGCTGGGCCGCCCCTACCTCGAGCGGGCCGACGTGATCGTGCTGCAGGTGATCAAGGATCAGCTCGGCAAACGCCCGATCTATTTCTCCCGCACGGCCGGCCTCTACGGGGACCAGTTCGGGTTCACGTCCCACCTCGAAGGCCAGGGCTTCGCGCGCGCGCTGCGCGAGCAGGAGATCGTGGCCTCCGACAGCATCAAGGGGATCCAGTCACTGGGCTACGTGAACGTGCCGCGCACGACCCAGCTGCTGTTCGACGTCTACCACGCGGACGCCGCCGCGCGGCCCAGGCCGCGCGGCTGGGTGGACAAGCCGTCCGAGGGGATTCTCTCGCTGTACGGGCTGACGTACTACACGATGGCGCAGGAGCTGCAAAAAACGAACACCGCGCTGTCGGCGCGCGCGCAACAGGTCGCGCAGTCGATCTTCCGGAATACGGAGACGCCCGTCCAGCCGCTGCCGGAGCAGCCGGGCTCCCCCCACTAACGCGTCGCGGGCCGGGACGTGCCCGTCGACTCGCCGGTCTGCACGCCGCGGTGGCGATCTACGACCTGCGCCATCACGTTGGCACCGGGGAACAACCGCTCCGCGCCGCCAACGACCACCGAATCACCGGCGTCGACGGAGCCGGCCTGGATCTCCACCCAACCCGCCGTCCGCACCCCCAGCGTCACCTGCCGGCGGTCAGCTTTGCCGCCTTTGACGGCCCAGATGTAGGTCTGACCCTGGAGCGGCAGAATCGCGTCCTCGGGAACGACGACCGCGTTCGGCCGAATATCCGTCGCCAGCCGCGCCTCGATGAACATCCCCGCCTGGAGCCGATGCTCCGGATTGGGCACGCGGGCCTTGATCAGGATCGTGCGGCCCGGCAGCTCGACGACGGGATCCACGAACACCACCTCACCGGAGAAATTCTTCCCCGGCAGCGCGGCGACCTGGAAGCTCACGAGCTGCCCCTGGCGCAGCCGATCGGCGTAACGCTCGGGGACCTGGAACGTCGCATACTGCGGGTTGATCGACTGCAAGCTGATCAACGGCGTCTGCGCGTTGACATACGTGCCGATGCTGACCAGGCGGCGACCGGCGAGACCGGCGAACGGCGCACGGACGACCGTGCGGTCGAGCCGCGTCTTGAGCAGATCGTATGACGCCTGCGCGGACCGGTACCCGGCATCCGCCTTCTCGAGGTCGGACTGCGACGAGGCGTTTTGCGCCATCAGCTGCTTGGTACGCTCGAGATTCCGCTGCGCCACGTCCCGGTCGGCCTCGGCTTTCGCCACCTGCGCCTTGAGCTCCGCGTCGTCCACCTTGAACAGCGGCGTGCCGGCCGCGACGCCCTGCCCTTCGCGCACGAGGATGTCGACGATGCGCCCGTCCACTTCGGGCCGCAGATCGACCGACTGAATGGCCTCGATCTGCCCGGTCGCGCCGATCGCGTCGACGACGGTGTCGTGAATCGCCAGCGCCACTTCGGCCGGCATCGGCGGCATGCCGCCGCCGGGAGCACCACCGGGTGATGCGGACTTGGCCTTGTTGCACGCGGCCGCGAGCACGACCAACACAACTAATGAACGATACGACATCACGGGGCTTCCTTATCGGTGAAGAGTCTCTTGCCGAGGATGCTCTCGAGGCCGGCGAGGGCGAGTCGCGTCCCATAGCGGGCTTGCACGAGGTCCGCCTCGGCCTGGGACAGGTTTACTTCAGCGTCGAGCAAATCGAGAATCGTCGTCGCGCCGCTTTGGTAGCGCGTTTGCTGCACCCGGAAGCTCTCCCGCGCGATGGTCAGCCCTTCCTTCGCCAGCTCGGCGCTCGTGCGGGCGGTCATGTAGGCGTCATACGCCGCGCTGACGTCGTGCTGGATCGCGCGATCCAGGTCCTGCCGCCGGGCCCGGGCAACATCCTTGTTCACCCGCGCGCGCGAGAGCGCAATCTCCCGTTGGCCGTTGTTCCACAATGGGAACGAGACCGCAAGCGTGAAATTCGTCGGCTTGAACAGCTTCGGGAAGAACGCCGTGTCGAACGTAAATGCGTTGAACGTCAGCGACGCGTGCGGCAGGTAGTTGCCTAACTCCGCCCGATACGAGGCGCTGGCCGCGCGCTCGGTGGCCGCCGCCACGCGATACTCAGGGCCCTGGCGCGCGGCCTGGGAAATGGCGTCGGCGAGCGAGATGGGCAACTCGGGCGCGGCAGCCGTGTCGAGCGGTGCCGCATCGACGGCTCCTGCCGCTCCGACCCGGCGACCGAGCTCGAGACGCGCCACCCGGAGTGCCGATCCCTGCTGCAGCTGTGCGACCTGCGCGCGGTTGAGCTCGAGACGGAGGTTCAGCGAATCGGTCGTCACCGCGGCGCCCGAGACCACTCGGGCCCGTGCAACGCCGAGCTGCTCGCGCGCCCGGCGGAACCGATCGCGCGCCACGCGATCGAGCTCGGTATTCGCGAGCACCGCGTAAAAGTCTGACTCGGTGAGCAGCGCCGTCGCGAACCGTTGCCGCAGCTCATTCGCATGCGCCCCTTCGAGCTCGGCACCAGAGCGGGACAGCTCCGCCAGCTTTTGGCCGCCGGTAAACAGATCGTACCGGGCGCTCAGTTGCCCCGTCCACGCCGTCTTCGCCAGGAAGATGGTGTCACCGGCGAAGACGAAGCTGAGTCCATTGGCGCGCTGCGCTTGCAGGCTCAGGTTGACCGCGGGCAGCACGAACACGGCAAACGCACTGCGACGCGCCCACACGGCGTTATCGACCAGTCCCAGCGCGGACACATAGTTTGGATCGAGCTGCGCCGCGCGCTGCAGCGCTTCGACCAGCGTGATCTGCGGCAACGAGTCTTGCGTCGGCACGACTCCCTGCAGCGCAAGCAACAGGGCGAGCATCAGTCGCCCTCCCCGGCCACGGGGACCAGTCGACCGCGCCGCCCGCGCGCGCGTTGCAGCGCGTTGTCGATCATGACGTACGCGACCGGAACGATGAACAGCGTCAGCGCGGTCGAGAAGAACACGCCGCCCACGATCGCGTAGCCCAGCGGTTTGCGGGACGCAGAGCCGGCCCCGACGCCAATGGCGACCGGCACCGCACCCATGATCGTCGCCACCGACGTCATGAGAATCGGGCGGAGCCGTATCCGGCCTGCCTCGAGGACCGCCGCCACGGTATCGAGTCCTTTCTCCCGCAGCTGGTTGGTGTACTCGACGAGCAGAATCGAGTTCTTGCTGACCAGCCCGATCAGGAGAATCATCCCGATTTGGCTATACAAGTTCATCGTCGCACCGGAGAAGTGCAGCAGCCGCCCGATGAAGGTGGGCGTCAAGAGCGCGACCACCTTCAGCGTTGCCAGCGCACCGGTGACCGCGAGCGGAACGGCCAGGAGCACCGTCCAGGGATGGAGCAGCGATTCGAACTGCGAGGCGAGCACCATGAACACCACGATCAGCGCGATCACAAACGCGAAGTAGATCGCGCTCCCGCTCTCCTTGTACTCGCGCGACTCTCCGGCGAGCGCCGTCGTGGTCCCGGGCGGCAGCATTTGTTTCGCGACCGCATCGATCGAATCGAGCGCCTCGCCCTGCGCGAGCCCCGGCAGCAGCGACGCCGACAACGTGAACGAGGGGATGCGGTTGAAGTGGTTGATCTGTCGCGCGCCGACCCCTTCCTCGACGTTCGCCAGCGCGTCGAGCTGCACCAGCTGCCCGCTCTTGCCGCGCAGGTAGATGCCCCGCATGTCGCTCGGGGTCGCGCGATCCTTGGGATCGAGCTGCACCATCACGTAGTACAGCTTGTCGTTGCGCGTGAAGGTGCTGACGCGGCGGCCGCCGAGGAACGTCTGCAGGGCGCTCGCCACGTCGCGGACGGGCACACCCAAATCCTCAGCCCGGTCCCGGTCGAACGTCACCCGCAGCTCCGGCTTGTTCACGAACAGGTCGGTCTGGACGTTCGCCAGACCCTTGATCTGCGAGGCGCGACCGACGAACGGCCCCATGATGTCGGTGAGTTTCGCGAAATCCGGGTTCTGGACGACGTACTGAATCGGCTGCGAGAATCCGATCGCTCCCGGCGCGTAGGGAAACGCGAGCACGCCGGAGATGCCCATCAGCTGCGGGAACAGGCCGCCGACCGTCTGCTGGACGGTGGCTTTGCGCTCGCCCCAGTCCTTCATGATGACGCCGACGAACGCGCTGTTCACGCCACCGGCGAACCCGCCCACGATCGTGAAGTACCCATTGACGCCAGGTGTGCGGCCGATGATTTGCTCGACCTGTCGCACGTAGCCGTCGGTGTACGGCAGCGACGCGCCTTCCGGTCCGCGGACGACGACGAGGAAGAACCCGCGATCGTCTTCCGGAATCAGCTCGTTCTGCAGCCGCGTCGGCGGGAAAATCAGAAACGCAAAGACCGAAGCCGCGACGATGCCGAGCGTGCCGAGCAGGACGGCACCGCGGTGATCGACGGCGCGGCGTAGCAGCTGCGCATACCGCTCCGCCAGCGCGTTGAACCCACGCTCGAATAGCTGGAAGAGCTTGCCGTGCTGATGCTGCATGCGCAGGATCTTGGCGCACAGCATCGGCGTGAGCGTCAGTGCGACGAACCCCGAGATCACGACCGCCCCCGCGACGGCGATGCCGAACTCGCTCAACAGCCGGCCCGCGGTGCCCGTCAGGAACGCGAGCGGGCTGAACACCGCCACCAGCGCGATCGTGGTCGCGATGACCGCGAATCCGATCTCGTTCGTGCCGCTCACCGCGGCCTGCTCGGGTGATTCATTCAGCTCTTCCTGATGCCGGAACGCGTTCTCCAGCACGATGATCGCGTCGTCCACCACGATGCCGATCGCGATCGTCAGCGCGAGCAGCGTGAAGTTGTTGATCGAGAAGCCGAGGAAATACATGATCGCGAACGTCGCGATGATCGACGCCGGGATCGCGAGTCCGGGGATGATCGTGGCGCGGACGTTGCGCAAGAAGACGAAGATGATCAACACGACGAGGATCGCCGCGATGAGCAGGGTGAGGCGCGCATCGTCGATCGAGTGCGTGACGAACACCGATCCGTCGAACGCGCTCTCGAGCCTGACGCCGACCGGCAGCGTCTGCTGAATGGCCGGGAGCTCCGCACGAATGCGCCTGGCCACGTCGATGAGATTCGCCTTCGATTGCCGCACCACGCCGATCGCGACCGAGGGCGTTCCCTTCCAGCGGAAGATGGAGCGGTCGTCCTCGGGCCCGAGCTCGACACGGGCCACGTCCTTGAGCTTGACGAGCTGCGTCCCCTGGCTCGCCACCACCATCTCCCCGAATTCCTGCGGCGTCTTGAGCTCGCCGAGCGAGCGGACCGAGAACTCGCGCCGGGTCGACTCGATCCGGCCCGCCGGAATCTCGACGTTGCGCGCGGCGATGGCGTTTTCGATGTCCTGCACGGTGAGCCCGCGCGCCGACAACGCCTCCGGCTGGACCCACACGCGCATCGAGTAGCGCCGCTCGCCGAAGATGGCCGCGCTGCCGACGCCCGGCAGACTCTGCAGCCGCGCCTTCACCAGCCGGTCCGCGACGTCGGACAGCTGCATCAGGTCGTAGTTGTCGCTCGACAGCGCGAGCCAGAAGAACGGCTGCGCGTCGGCCGACTGCTTGGCGATCACCGGCTCGAGCACGTCGACCGGCAGGCGCCCGCGGACGCGCGACACCTTGTCGCGCACGTCCTGCGCCGCCACGTCCACCGGCCGGTCGAGCGTAAACTCGAGCGTGATGTTGCTCGTCTGCTCCGACGACTGGCTGCTCAGCGTCCGGATGCCCTGGATCGTCGACAGCTCCTCCTCGAGCACGTCGGTGACGGCGGTCTCCACCACCTGCGCGTTCGCGCCGGGGAGCACCGTCGTGACCGAGATGATCGGAGGATCGATGTCGGGCAGCTCTCGCACCGAGAGCCGGGTGTAGCCGATGACCCCGAAGAGCACCAGCGCGGCCGACAGCATGCTGGCGAGGACGGGGCGTCGAATGGCGGTATCGGAGAGTTTCATGCGCGCAATTTTCTTCTCGGTAAAGTGAACCGACGCGACAACCTGAACGTAACGGGACGTTTCACGCGCCGGTTCCACGGTGTTCTGCTAGTACGTCGAAAAAAAACGCGGGAAATCGACATCGGCCGGTCCCGTTATTGTTCGGAATGGGACCCGAACGTATACCGAAGTACGAAGGCCCGCAAGGTCTCGCTATGGACTCGTTGCCCGCGAGAGTAGGTTATTGAAACGTTGGGAGGGCTGGCCGAATGGCTAAGGCACCGGTCTTGAAAACCGGCGGGCGCAAGCCCTTACAGGTTCGAATCCTGTGCCCTCCGCTGACTTAACCCTCCGGTCGGGAGCCCACATGCATGGCGTCCTCGGCTTTGTCCTCGCTGTCACCTCGACGCAGACCGTGTACGACACCGTCTACGAGCACATCAAGCGCCTCGCGCCGCAGCCCGACGCGGTCGCACCGGTCAGCGGGCTGGTGCTGCGACGCGACGTGATGGAGCTGCGGCTCGATTCGGGTTCCGCCTACCTGCTGACCCCGGTGGCCGGCCGCATCGTGGGTGTCGTCTTCACGGGCCGTGGATCGATGTCTTTTGTCCCGCCGCTGACGGTCGAGCAGTTCAATCTGCAGCGCGTCATGGGCGACTCCACGATCAGCGGGCCGATCACCGCCGCCGTCTTCATCTTCGCCGATTCAACACAGCCTGAGCTGGGGCGGTCGTTGCAGTTCGGCCGGGGACCACCCAGCGCCGCCGACTTGCGACCGGCGCTCGGGCCGGTCGGCGACGCGCTCGACTATATCGTGGACGGCAGCGGTCACAGCGCCACTGAAAGCCTGATGGCGGCGCTGCTCAACAACACCACCACCGGATACTTCGCGGCCTACGTCAAGCGCTCCCGCGGCGAGAGCGTCATGTTCGAATTCGATCCGACGCGCGCGGAGGAAGTGGCGCTCTACCGCCGCGGCAAGATGCAGGGGCAAAGAACGGAAACCGTCTGTCAGTTTCAACGCGCCGAGGACCTCGTGAACAATGTCTCCGTCGCCGCGAAGCAGCCCGAGTCACTCATCGTGGATGGACACGACGTCGATGCGAGCATCGATGGCAATTACAAATTCTCGGCGCGCGTCACGGAACGGCTGATCGGGCGGCAGGACCGGCAACAGTGGGCAAGCTTCGAGCTCTACAGCGAGCTCGAGGTCGACTCCGTCACCACGGACACAGGCACGCCGCTCACGTTTTACCGGCGCGAGCGGCAACCGGCGCTGTGGGTCCGTTTTCCCAGACCGGTCGCCCCAGGAGATACGGTCAACCTGCGCTTCGTCTACCACGGCGGGCTCATCGGGTTCGGATCGGCGCTCGAGGACCTCGGGATTACGGCGGACATGAAGCGCGAGCTGGGGATCATGCTCGACGGATGGGCGTACATCAAAGCCACGAGCACCTGGTTTCCGCGCTACAGCTTTGTACAAAGCACACCAGTCACGATGACGTTTCACACGCCGAAGAATTTCCAGTTTGCGACGATCGGTCGGCTGGTGGACTCGAGCACGACCGGCAACGTCAAGACCACGCGCTGGGCCAGTGAAGCTCCTACGCGGCAGGTGTCATTCAACATCGGCAAGTTCGACGAGCTCGAGATTCGTGATCCCCGGATTCCGCCGGTGACGGTGCAAGTCAACGCCGACGCGCATCAAAGCATCCGCCGAGTGATCGTCTCGGCGCGCAACCCGCAGGAATCCGTCGGCGCCGACGTCGCCGGCAGCCTTTCCTTCTTCACCAAGATGTATGGCACGCCGCTCTTCCAGCACTATTTCGCAACCGAGACACCGTATTACCACGGCCAGGCATTCCCGGGAATGATTCACCTCTCGTGGATCACATTCCTGGGCATCCGGACGGACGGGGAAGACGAGATCTTCCGGGCGCACGAAATGGCGCATCAATGGTGGGGCATCGGCGTCGAGCCCGCGGGCTACCGGGATGCGTGGCTGGCGGAAGGGTTCTCCGAGTTCTCCGGCATGTGGTACATGCAGATGGTGCTCAACAACAACGACAAGTACTTGAAGGCGCTGCGGCGCGCGCGCGAAGAGATTCGCCGCGATCGTGCCAAAGCCGCGCCGATCGGTATCGGCTACCGGGCGGCCGAGAGCTGGCGTGGCGACTACCAGTTGATCACGTATAAGAAGGGCGCCTGGGTGGTCCACATGCTGCGCAACCTGCTGCTCAACGTGCGTACCATGAACGAAGATCGCTTCCAGACCATGATGAGCACCTTCTACGAGACCTACCGCGGCAAACGCGCCTCGACCGTCGATTTCCAGCGCATGGTCGAGAAAGCCGTCGGGCAACCGATGGATTGGTTCTTCGACGAGTGGGTCTACGGTACCGCGGTGCCGACCTACACCTTCTCCTACAATGTCGTGCCCGATAGCGCGGGCTTCGTGGCGCACCTCCGTGTCCGCCAAAGCGACGTCCCTGAGACCTTCAAGATGTACGTCCCGGTCCTGATCACGCTCCCGGAGGGCGAGGGGATCGTGCGGATCCTCGTCAAAGGCCCCACGACCGACGCCACGATCCGTCTGCCCGGGATGCCGAAATCGCTGCAACTCAATCCCCTGGAATCCGTACTCGCCGACGTGAAGACCGAATCGTGGACGGAGCACCAGTGACCGGCAAGCGGGAAATGACGTTCCTGCTGGCGGGCGTCGAACAGCCCGTGCTGCAGTACCTCGCGCGGCGCGTGCCCCGTACGATCCGCTCCAACCACCTCACGGCGATCGGCGTGATCGGCGCCGTCGGCACGGGTACCGCCTACGCGCTCACGAACTACAGTCCGGCCTGGCTCTGGGGCGCGAGCGTGATGCTCGTGGTCAACTGGCTCGGCGACAGCCTCGACGGCACGCTGGCGCGCGTGCGCGGCACGCAGCGACCCAAGTACGGCTACTACCTCGACCACATCGTGGACGCGTTCTCCACCGCCGTCATCGGCCTCGGCATCGGCCTGTCTCCCTACGTGTACCTGGGCCTCGCCCTCGGGATCGTCGTCGTGTATCTCGCGATGTCGATCAACGTCTACCTCGAATCCACCGTGTTCGGCGTGTTCAAGATTTCCTACGGGCGCATCGGCCCGACCGAAGTGCGCCTGATCCTCATTCTTCTGAATACCGCGGCGTACGTCACCACCGGATGGCGTTCCCCGTTGCCCGTGCCGATCGACGTCCTGGCGAACTGGACGCTCGGCGTGCTGCTGACCGGCATGGTGGCACTGTTTGTCGGGCGATTCGCCCGCAACCTGTACCGGCTCGCCAAGCTCGAGCCGCAACGATTCCGCTGGTGGGAGCAAGGCTAGCCGCGCTGCTCCTGGTTATGGCAGTACCTGCGGCCGCGCAGAGCGTCCGCGGGCAGCTGACAGACAGTGTCAGCCGGACGCCGTTAGCGGGTGCGTTCCTCGCCGCCATCGACCCGATCCCGATCGCACTGGCGGAGGTCGTCGTCGCCGGCGAACACCAGTGCGATATCGACTCCGGTGCGTCGGTCGCCGAGGGCGGCGGGGAGAGTCTGCCGACGGTCGTCGGATTCCTCGAACGCGGCGGCAACGCGGCAGAGATCAAGACGAACACGGGCACACTGGTGTACCGCGGACCCGGCCTTGACACCGCGACAGCGCCCCCGCCCCCGCCCCCGCCCCCGCCGGCAGCTCCCCCTGCCCGGCCCGCGATGGTGCCGACTGGCGCCGCCGCCACCGGCCCCGCTCCCGAGACGAAGCGACGCCGGGCCGGGTCGGGCGACGTGCTCAGCGAGGATGAGTTTGTGGGAACCTCGGCGACGGATGCGTACGGACTGGTGCAGCAGTACCGGCCCAACTGGCTGCGCGGGCGTGGCCCGCTCAGCATCACCGATCCGACGGCGGGAGACATCCAGATCTACATGAACAATTCACATTGGGGTGATGCCAACCGTTTGCACGAGATCCCGGCGCAGGACGTCGTGGAGATGCGCATTCTCCGCGGACCGGACGCCACCATGAAATACGGCGTCAACCACGCCGCCGGGGTGATCGAGGTGGTCACGCGCTGAGTCTGCCGGCTTGGCGGTTGAGCAGCGCGATCAACGCGGGCGCGCCGGAGCGGCCGAACAGGTACCACGTCATGCCGCGCACGCCGACCCATGCGAGGAACGCGAGGCCGAGCGTACCTCCGACGCCGAGCGTGACGCCTTCCTGCGCCAGCCATGGCTGTGCTGCGTCGACCAATTCGCGGTACAGGAACAGCACTTGGAACATCGCGACCGCGAATTGCACCAGGATCATGTTCACGATGTTGCCGATCTGTTTTGCCTGGATCGCGTCGTTCAACACTTGAATGCACGCGAAGCTGCCGGCGATGATGACTGTCAGAAAAATCCACAGCAGCGAGACGAGGGCGACCGGGTTGGCTGTGTAACCGGCGAGCTCAGCAAGCAGCTCACTGATCGTGGGGCGCAGCGTAAACGTGAAGATGGTGGCCTCGACCGCGCACCAGACAATCAGCACGACAAAGCCCCACGGAACACCAGGACGACGGGAGGTCGCGTCGAGCATCGCCTGTTGGGTCGGGCCGAGTGGGTCTTGCATCGGAGAAACCCTCCCAGGGCGTGGGACCGCAAAAAGGGGCCGGTGGCGGCCCCATTGTTATGGACGGGACCGGCCAAGTCAAGAAATTTGAGCCGCGGCGATGTTCGATCGTTACAACAGTGTGAGTAGGGTACCATAGCAGCATCGAAGCCGGTAAGTTCAAGCGCCGCATAGTTGGAGGGGTGGCCGAGTGGCTGAAGGCGGCGGTTTGCTAAACCGTTATAGGGCTTTAAAACCCTATCGGGGGTTCGAATCCCCCCTCCTCCGTGCTAAAGAATGTCCAATGATCATTGATCAATGATCATTGGACATTCTCTTAGCACTCCTAGAACATCAACCACGCCAGCAAATAGAGCGTGTTGTTGTCCGACGCGCTGCGGCCCGCGCCGTCGTAGTTGCTCGTCCCGCCGTTGAACTTCTGATACGCGACATACTGCAGCGAAAACCGCGTGTTGATCCACGGCATGAATTGCACTTCGGCGATCACACCGTTGCTGTTGGGTTTTCCGGTCGCGTTGCCCGTGACGGCCCCCGGGGCATACAGCAGCGTGTCGGCACTGCCAGTCGTGCCGAAGACGCCGAGCGAGCCGCCCCAGCGCGAGGGCGTCAACCACGCCGCATCAGCGCGCACCGTGTTCAGCGTGTTCTTGGCATTCGCGGACGCACCACCGCCAAACGTGGCATCGAGCGTCTGTTGCTCATGGACGTAACTCGCGTGGACGACGAACGTCCCAAGCCCCTTTCGTCCCGCGTGACGCTCGTACTGCACATCCGCTCCGACGTCGCTGAAGCGATCGGTGGGTCCCGTCACCCCGGTGGGGTACAACCGCGAGGCCAGGCCGAAAGTCCCCAACTCGACGTATTGCGTCCCAAAGGTCCGCTGGTAGGCGAACCGCCAATACGGCGTCACGCCCTTGGTCGTTCCCGTCGAAGACGCGTCCGGCGGATGTGCGCCACCTTGGGGCGAAGAACGATAGACCGACAGCTCGCCGTACAGATGCTCATCCCACAACGCGTACGCTCCGATCCCGGCAACGCTCTGCGCCAATCCTTCATTCAGCAGCGGCGATCCGGTTGGCGTGGGGGCGACACCCGATGAGCCGAACGGAAATCCCCAGACCGGCGTCGAGTTCCACACATCCTGCACCGTCGGGCTGTTGTTGACCGTGACGCCGTAGATCGTCCGCTTGGAGAAAAGCTTCCCGTGGTTCGCATACCGGAGATCGATGTTGTCCACCCCCAGCGTTCCCTCCGCACCGTCGTAGGTGATCTGGATAAACGTGCCGAGGCGCGGCGAGATCGCCTCACCGAAAAAGACGCTCAGTTCCTGAGGGAACTCGACGTTGCCATTCTGTGTCCCGGGCTGGGCTGTCGATGTCTGTGTGAAGGACATCTGCAACATCGTCGAGACCGGGGGAATGAGGTTGATCTTGAGCGGCGATGGGGTCGTCTCAGCAGGCCCGATGGTCTGTAATCCGGTCAGCGTGTAGGCATTGAGCTTGAACTGCCGACCGAAGGCCGTGAGCATCGGAAAGGCGGTGTGGCAGACGTTGCACGCGAGACCCGTCTGGCGCGAAAAGCTCGGAATGCCGCGATGGGCTGCAGCATACGACGCTTCATAGCTCCGGACCCAATCCGAAACGCCCGCCCTCGCCATGGAAGGGATCGTCAGTGCGAACAGGAGCAGCAGGCTATGCCGCATCGAAACCTCGCGGAAATGGATTCGCCACAATGGCTCTCTCATCATGAAGAATTCCCAAAGGTTTCGTGATGGTCGTATTATTCCCAATGGCCATCCGCGTCCGTTTTGCCCCCTCACCCACCGGTTACCTCCACGTCGGGGGCGCCCGCACAGCCCTGTTCAACTGGCTCTTCGCCCGCCGCGAGGGCGGGAAGTTTCTGCTGCGCATTGAGGACACGGATAAGGCCCGTTCCACCGACGAAAACACCCAGGTCATCCTCGACGGCCTCAAATGGCTCGGCCTCGATTGGGACGAGCCACCGGTCTTCCAGGGTGCCCGCCTCGCCCGCCACGAGCAGGTCGCCGACACGCTGCTCAAAGAGGGGAAAGGCTACATGGAGCAGGACGCGATCCGGCTGCGCGTCCCGCCGGGTGAGCTGTCGTGGGACGATGCGGTGCACGGACGCATCAGTTTCAAGGGTGAGGATATTCGTGATTTTGTGATTTTGCGGTCGGATCGCTCGCCGCTTTACAACTTTGCCGTGGTCGTCGACGACATCGACATGCACGTAACGCACGTGGTGCGTGGCGATGATCACATTTCCAACACCCCCAAGCAGCTCGCGGTCTACCGGGCCCTCGGTGCGGAGCCCCCAATTTTTGGGCATGTGCCGATGATCCACGGCCCCGACGGAAAGAAACTCTCCAAACGGCACGGCGCGACCGCTGTTGCAGACTATCAACACCTGGGTATTCTCCCAGAGGCGATGCGCAATTTTCTCGCGCTGCTTGGATGGAGTCCGGGCGGCGATCGCGAGATCATGAGCAAAGAGGAATTGCGCAATCTCTTTTCGCTCGACGGTATCCTCAAGAAGCCCTCCGTCTTCGATACGACGAAGCTCGAGTGGATGAACGGGCAGTACCTCTCGGCAAAATCGGCCGATGAGCTGTTGCCGCTCGTGCAACCGGAGCTGGCCAAGCTGGGTATCAATGGCAACCACGACGCGCTCCTGAAGGCGATCACCGCCGTGAAGACCCGCTCGCGCACGACGCTCGACGTGGCGCGTCAGGTGGCGGTGCGGCTCGACGGCAAATTCGTTACGTTCGACGAGAAGGCCAAACAGGAAATCGCCAAAGACACGGCCGCCTATCAAGCGTCGCTCGCGGCCAGTGTCGTGGCCCTGAAGAACGTGCCGGACTGGACGCCGGAGAGTCTCGAGAAAGTGTTGCGCAATCTCGCCGAGCAGCGCAACGTGCCGGCGGGAAAAATCTTTCAGCCGATCCGCATCGCGCTGACCGGAGGAACGGTGTCGGAACCCGTGAACGAACTGCTGTCGGTCGTCGGCAAAGAGGCGGCGCTGCGCCGCCTCGAGGCTGCATCACTCTCATGAGGAGGCCAGATTGCGTCTGCCCGGTCAGATCGCAGTGTACGTCACCTGCGCCCTATCCGTCTCGCTTGGAGTCGCTGATGTAGCCTTGTGCCAATCCGTGCTCGATCGGCCACCCAACCTATCGGGTGGCTGGCTGGGCGCGCACGGCACGCTGCAGTTCAACTTCGTGCACCGATTCGGAGTGGGTGACGCCCCGCTCCGCAAAGTCACGAATTCGCCGACATTTCTCCTCGCCTACCAGCTGCCCGTTCCGCTCCTCATCGGTTTCAACTACGCCACCTCGTCCGACGTCGCAGCCGCTTTCCCCAACGAATGGGAAGCGTTCGTGCGGTGGGCAGAACGCGGCAAGGTGAGAGGCGTAGACACTCCCGCATGGCTCATCAATGAACGCGCCTTGCAGGTCGGTTATAACCAGGCCGCAGAGAGCTTTGATGCGGAGCTTACCGTTGGCCGGTCACAGGGCCGCGTCCGGTTGATGGCGGTCGGGCAATTCTTTTCCAATGGCTATCACAGCGATACCTCCCGCTTCGCCGTCGGAGGCGGTGCCGTCCTACGGCTCAATCGCTGGTTTGCCCTTGCGGGCGACGCTACCACGCTGATCGACCGGCGGCCCAACGAGAAACTGGCCTGGGGCGCGGGGCTGCAGATCGCGATTCCCTACACGCCGCACACGCTGTCGCTGCAAGTCACGAACACCAACACCGCCACGCTGCAGGGCGCGTCCCGGGGCATCGACCGAGTCCGCGGCGGGTTTGAGTTTACGATTCCTTTCACGTTGAGCCGATACTTCGGGAAGCGGGCGAGGGCGGTAAATGAAGCGGCGGCGAGGGGCGGCGAAGGGGCGGCAAAGGCTGAAATGCGAACCATGGCCTTTTCACCGAACCGCATCGAGATCGCGGCCGGCACCGCCGTGCGCTGGACCAACAACGATCAGCTCGTCCACACGATCACCGCCGATGATGGATCCTGGGATTCGGGGCCGATCGAGCCGGGGAAGACGTGGACGCACACGTTCACGCAGCCGGGCGAGTTCGCCTTCCACTGCACGCCGCATCCGTTCATGAACGCCGTCGTGGTGGTGAGGTGACCTATGACTCGCACTCGTAAAGCTCTGGCGCTCGTCCTCGGCTGCGCCGCGGGAAGCGCGACGGCACTGGCATGCTTCTCGGAGCGCGGCGCGGGTCCCGTTGCCAGCGCCGCCGAGTGCACCGTGCCCGTCACCGTGATCGATTCGATGCACTACATCGTTGCGATCCGTGACTTCGCGTTCCATCCCGATTCACTCGCCGTCCCGGTGGGCGCCACGGTCACGTGGGTGAATTGCGAAGATGTCGGCCAGGAGCCGCACACCACGACATCGGACAGCGCGGTGTGGAATTCGCCAGACTTAAACCCCGGCGCACGCTTTTCTCACACTTTCCCGGCGGCGGGTGGATTCCCGTATCACTGCACCCCGCATCCCTTCATGACCGGGAAAATCGAGGTTCAATAACCCTCATCCGTCTGAAAAGGAGGGCGAATTCGGTTCCGAAGCTTTGTGCGGTATCACCTGTAATTAGCTGTCTAAGGAGGATTAGGTATGCACGTATCGCGAGCATTGGCGATGTTTGCAACGATTTCTCTGATCGGCGTTGCTTGCAGCGATGACAACACGACCGGGATTCCCGCCGGATTGGAGGTCTACACGGCCACCCTGAACGGGGCGAATGAAGCGCCGACGCCGGTCACAACGACCGCGACGGGACACGCCATCGTAACGATCCTGGGTAACGTGATCACCTGGAAGGTCGACATCGACACACCGATCGACAGCATCATCTTAGGGCATATCCATCGCCGCGCGGCCGATTCGGTAGCGGGGAATGTGCAGGTAAACTTCGCGCCCCCCGCGACCGGCCCCGGTTTCACAGGGACTGCAACGCAGGGATCCAACGTACCGGCCCCTCCGGCCGACTCCATCCTAGGGATTATTCGAGCGGGTCGGAGTTACGTGAACATCCACACGAAGGCGCACACGGGTGGAGAGATTCGCGGCACGCTGGTACGAGTGCAGTAACTACGGAACGGCTTTACGGTATCGTGGGCGCGGCGCCGGTCTTCGGCGTCGCGCTCTGCTCTACCACGTCACTCCATCGTCCCGGACAACCCGCCCCCCCTTCATCACTCCCGCCGTATGGCGCTTCTACGACAGTTGACACACACGTGTCTTGCTCGCAACGTCACAGTGTCTGGGTCAACGCCCTCAAGCCGACCCGGTGTCTGCGCTGGCGTGTCGCTCGCAGCCCCACCGTAAGGGAGGGCATTAGCGCATGGTGAGTCCGTTGCGCAGACCAGTTGCCGCCGCATGACCGCCGCCGGCGGGATGGAAGCATCCCGCGCGATCCGGATCCGGTTCCCCGTGTGTCCATGAGCCGCACGCTTTCGAGGGGGCCGGAGCGGTTATGGCAGGAGGTCTTGCGGCGGGCGGCCATCGCGCTCGAGGGGCGAGCGGTAGGTATATGGAAAGCCGACGCGCACGGGCGACTCCATCTTCTGGCCGCGAGTTCCGAGGACCTTGTCCCCGCGGTCGACGAGCTGGAGGCAAGGCTGCGCGAGCTGGGCAAGTTGCCGGGGGCACCCGCCGCGCCCCATCGCTGGGTGGCATGCCGACTCGAAGAGCAGCGCTGGTGCATCGCACCGATCCGCCGCGAGCTGCCGCGACCGCCTCCCCCCGGCGTTGAGCGGCGGGGGCGGGAGCGCATGACGCTCGAGCTGGCGGGAGTGTGCATCGGGTTGCTCGGCGACCCGGACCGCCGGACCACGCCGTCGCGCGAGGCCGAGAGCGTGGCGCGTCTCGCCTTGATGGTCGAACAGGTCCCCGCGATCCTGTGGACGACCAACGCCGAGCTGCGCGTCACGGCGCGGTCGGGCGCGGGCCTCCAGGCGTCGGACATTCTGCCTGAGCGCGTCGTAGGCGCGTCCCTCCTCGAGCAGTACTCCAAGCAAGCAGTGAGCGCCGACTCAATCAAAGCGCATCGGCGCGCGCTCGCGGGGGAATCCGTCTCCTACCAAATTCGCGTCAACGATCGCTGCTACGATGCGCACGTGGAGCCGCTGCGGGACGACGTTGGCGCCATCGTAGGGGTCGTCGGCTTTGCCGTGGACGTGAGCGATCGCGAGCAGGCGCTCGTCGAAACGCAGCGCAGCCGGCTGGAGCTCGAGGACTTCTTTGAGAACGCGACGGTCGGCCTCTCCTGGGTGGGGCCGGACGGCACGATCCTCCGTGCCAATCGCGCCGCGCTGGACATCGTGGGCTCCGGCCGGGACGAGTATGTCGGCCGCAACGTGCGCGAGTTCCAGGTCGACCCGGACATCGCGGACGATGTCCTGCAACGCGTCCGCGCCGGAGCGACCGTCCGCAACGTCGAGGCACGGCTGCGCCACCGCGACGGGTCGATCCGCCACGTCCTCATCAGCGCGAACGCGCGGTCAGAGGGCGGGCAGGTCGTGCACGCCCGCTACGTCACGCGCGACATCACCGAGCTCAAGCGGGCCGAGCAGGCCGTCGCGCACTTCAAGGCCATGGTGGAATCGGCTGACGACGCCATCACCGGCGAGACGTTGGACGGTGTGATCACGAGTTGGAACCCGGCTGCGACGCTTCTCTACGGATACTCGGCCGAGGAGGTGATCGGGAAGCCGATCGCGCTGCTGGTCCCGCCGGACCACCGCGACGAGCTGCCCGGCGTTTTTGAGAGCCTGCGACGCGGCCGGCGCGTCGAGCACTACGAGACCACCCGGGTGCGCAAGGACGGCACGCGCGTGGAGGTGTCGATGAGCATCTCGCCGGTGCTCGACGCGCACGGCCAGCCCGTCGGCGCCACCGCGATCGCCCGGGACATCACCTACCGTCGGCAAGCCGAGCGACAGCTGCTGCACGGAGCGCTGCACGACGCGGTCACCGACTTGCCCAACCGCACGTCGTTCGTCGAACGTGTGTCCCAGGCGCTGGCGCGCATGAGGCGGGACCCCGATTACGCGTTCGCCGTCCTGTTCCTCGACTGCGACCACTTCAAGGCGGTGAACGACAGGCTCGGCCATGCCGCCGGCGACCGTCTGCTGGTGGAGATCGCGCGACGCCTGCGGGCGAGCGTGCGGCCGGGTGACGTCGTGGCACGGTTCGGCGGTGACGAGTTCACGCTGTTGCTGGAGGACGTGGCCGGCCTGCCCGACGTCGAGCGCGCGGCGCGACGCATCCAGGACAGCCTGGCCGCTCCGTTTTCGCTGGAAGGGCGCGAGATGCTCGCGACCGCGAGCACCGGCGCAGTACTCAGCGACCCGCACTACGAGCAGGCCCAGGACATGCTGCGCGACGCAGACCTCGCGATGTACCGCGCCAAGGAGCGGGGCCGTGCGCGCTTCCAGGTCTTCGATGTCGAGATGCGGAATTGGGCCCACGCTCGGTCAGGGATGGAGGCCGATTTGCGGGACGCCCTCGGACGCAACGAGTTCCGGCTCGTCTTCCAACCGATCGTCCAGCTCGAGACTGGTCGCGTGCACGCGTTCGAGGCCTTGCTCCGCTGGCACCACGGGAAGCGGCGGGCTCTCCTGCCGAGCGAGTTCATACCACTGGCAGAGCAGAGCGGCACCATCATCCCGATCGGCGCGTGGGTGCTGCGGGAGGCATGCCGCTACGCGCGCACCTGGCAGAACGCCGTCGCGGGGGCCAGCCCGGTGCGGGTCAGCGTGAACCTCTCCGCCAAACAACTCGCGCACCCCGGCATCGTCGAGGACGTGCACGCCGCCCTCCAGGGCGCTGGACTCGCGCCCGCTTCCCTGAGCCTGGAGATCACCGAGAGCGTACTCATGGAAGACATCGAATCGTCCATCTCCCTGCTGGATCGGTTGCGGCAGTTGAGCGTCGAACTGCACATGGACGATTTCGGCTCCGGCTACTCGTCACTGAGCAACCTGCCGCGTCTCCCCCTGCACGCCATCAAGGTCGAGCGGGCGTTCGTGCACCGCATGGGTACGCGCCGCACGGACTTGGAGATCGTCCGCTCGATCGTGGACCTGGCCGAACACCTCGGGTTAGCTGTGATCGCGGAGGGAGTGGAGACCGTGTCGCAGCGCGAGCGCCTCATCGCGTTCGGATGCGAGCTCGGGCAGGGGTTCCTGTTCGCGAAGGGGCTCGACCCTCAGGCCGCCAAAGCCCTGCTCGCCGAGCAGCAGCAGCCAGGCCCCGCCGCCGCGTGAGGCACGCGGCTGTCGTGGTGCAGGAGCACTACGGGACGGCTCTGACGGTATCCTGGGCGCGGCGTCGTTGCTCGGCGTCGCGCTCGGCTTGTTTCCGCTCCCGCAGCTCGCGCACGTAGCGGCGGAATTGCTGCAGCGTCTGCGCCCGATCGGCGGCGCGCAGCAGGTCGGCGCGCATGTCGTTGAGCTGCCGCGCCCGCATCGCTTCGTCGAAATTGCCCTGCGGCAGCAGATTGCCGAGCAGCGCCAGCACCATCGTCGGGATCTTCACGCCGGCGACGTGGATGTAGGCCGAATCGATGCCCCACTCCGGCTTGTCGGGCGTGCCGCCGAGCGTCCACGTGGGCCGCTGCCGGTCGCGCTGCATTTGATCGAGCACCTGATTCAGCGAATCCACCATCACGCGCAGCCGGTCGATCGCTCCCTGGCGCCGGCCCGCGGTGTCGCCGTAGATCGCGTCCGCGATCGCAGCGGGCAGTCCCGGCCGCGGGCTGACCCAGAGGCGGCCATCGCCCACTCGGGGCGCGGGAGCTACGCGACTCGCGTTCGGGTCGTAGGCCGGGAGCGTGACTCCGGTATCGACCGGCGGAGTAACGGCGGGTGGCGGCGCGGCCGGTGGCGGGGTGGGCTCGCGACGCGACGACACGATCGTCGGCCCCTTGGCGCGTAGCTCGCGCGTCCCCGGAACGAAGACGAGCGAGTCGCCGGCCTCGATCGGCTGCAGCACGACGTAGTCCGCCCGGCGCCAGGGCGCCTGCCAGTTCACCGTGAAGAACAGAATCACGGCGACGACGTGCAGCGCGGCGGTGATCAGCCACGCGCGGCCGATGGGCGGGCGCCCAACCTGGCGGTCAAACAGTGGCGAGCACCTTTCCCAACCGCTCCGCGGCCTCGATGAGCCGGGGCACCGGGACAGTCAGCGCAATTCGGAAAAACCCTTCCGCGCCGGCGCCGAACGCACTCCCGGGCAGCGTCACGACGCCGACATCCTCGAGCGCGCGCTTCTGGAATGCGGCCGACGGCAGGCCGTCGGGCAGCGGCACCCAGAGGTACATCGTCGCGCGCGGTGACTCGACCTCGAAGCCGTTGCTCTTGAGCGCGGGGAGAATCGCGTCGCGCCGCTCCTTGAATTGCGCGGCGTACCCGGCCGCGATCCGCTCCGCCTGCTTCAGGACCTCCGCGCCCGCGGCTTGCACCGCGAGAAACGCGCCGGTGTCGACGTAATTCTTCACGCGCGCCAGCGCCGCCATGCGATCGGGCCGCCCCACCGCCCAGCCGAGCCGCCAGCCCGTCATGCAGAAGCTCTTGGAGAGCGAGTGGAACTCGACCGCGACGTCCATCGCGCCCGGGATCTCGAAGATCGAGGGCGCCACGTAGCCGTCGAACGTGATCTCGCAGTACGGATTGTCGTAGGCGAGCACGATGTCGTGCCGGCGGCACGCCGCGATCGTCCGTTCCAGATACTCGCGCGGCGCCACGGCGGCGGTGGGATTGTTCGGATAATTGAGATAGACGAGCCTGGCGCGCTTCAGCACGTCCGCGGGGATCTCGTTCAGCTCGAGCAGGAAATCGGTGCGCGGCGTGAGATCGTAGACGTACGGCTCGGCATCCGCGAGCACCGTCCCGCCGTGATAGACCGCGTAGCCCGGCACGGGCACGATGGCGGCGTCACCCGGATTCAACACCGCCGTCGCGAGATGCGCGATGCCTTCTTTTGAGCCGAGCAGCGGGTGCAGCTCCTTGAACGGATCGACCGTCACGCCGAAGCGGCGCTGCATGTATGCCGCGGCGGCTTCGCGGAACGCCGGCAGGCCCAGCTGAAACGCGTAGCGGCTCATCGCTGGATCCTGCACGGCGCGCGTCAGCGCCTTGACCGCGACATCCGGGGGCGCAAAGTCCGCATCCCCCGCCCCGACGTCGATGACATCGACACCCTGCTCGATCAGCCGCCGCTTGATCGCGGGCAGCTCGGCCATGGGATACGTCGGTAGTTGGGAAACGCGCCGGCTGAAACTCATGCGATAAATCTAGCTCCAGGAAACCGGGCTGCCGATGCTGTGCATCGCGAAGAATTCCTCCAACTCCCGCCGTACATCCGGCCAGTTGCCGATCGCCTTCACCGCCGGCGGCAGCCCTTCCAGCATCGTGGCCCCGTAGCGCTTGGTGACGACGCGCCGGTCGAGCAGCACCACCGCGCCCACGTCGGATTTGGTGCGGATCAGCCGCCCGAATCCCTGTTTCAACTTGAGCGCTGCGAGCGGAACGAGATAGTGGGTGAAGCCGTCCACGCCCGCTTCCGTGAGACGCTCCAGCCGCGCCGCGGTTAGCGGCTCGCTCGGCACCTTGAACGGCAGTTTCGCCAGTATGAGTACGCGCAACGCCCGCCCCGGGACGTCCACCCCTTCCCAGAATGAATCGGTCCCCAGGAGAATCGCCGATCCCGCATCGCGGAAGCGCCGCAGCAGCTGATCGCGCTGGCCCTCGCCCTGCACGAGCAGCGGCCAGCGCGCGCCGACGTCGCCGCGAATCGCGTCGGCCGTGCGCCGCAACGCACCGTGGCTCGTAAACAGGGCGAAGATGCCGCCGTCGGACGCATGCGCCAGCTCGAGCAGTACGCGGGCAACGGCGGCCCCGTGCCCCGATTCGTCGTCGCGGGGCTCCGGGATGTCGGTGGGGATGCCGAACACGCACTGCGCGCCGAAATCGAACGGCGACGGCAGGATCTCGCGCACCGTCACGCGCGACGGCGGCAGCGCGAGCCCCAGCCGCTCTTCGAGGAACGTGAACTCGCCGCCCGCCGCGAGCGTGGCACTCGTGAGCACGACCGTCTCGACGCGATCGAACAGTGCTTCCTTGAGAACCGGAGCGAGATCGAGCGGTACCGCCGACAGCGTGAGATTCGGGGTGCGGCGGCCACGGCGTTCCATCCAACGAACGGCCGGCCCGACGGCCGGACGGTACCCAACCGGTTGCAGCGTGGCCTTGAGGCCTTCGGCGGCCGAGTCGAGGCGGCGCACGACACCGCGCAGCTCGCCGATCAGGCGCGTCCGCATTTCGGCGGGATCATCGATCGACAAGCGGTCGGCGATCGTCTCGACGCCGTCGCGCAGCTTGCTGAAGGCGACGAGCAGATTGTCGAGCGCCACATCCAGCCCTTCGCGCCAGACGCCGTCCTCGCGGAACGCATCGGTGAGACGCAGCACCTGATCCGCATCGAGCCGCCGTCCCAGGCGGCCGAACAGCTCTTCGGCCCAGCGGCGGGCGGCGACCAGCGCGTCCAGGACCGTGCGTGTCAGCAGGTCACGGCTGGCGGAGGCGAGCAAGTCGTCATGCGTGCTCAGCTCCGCCGCGAGCGTCGGCAACAGGCCGCGGCCGTTGCGCTCGAGGCGGCCGAGCAGGCGTTGGACGCCGAGCATGCTCACCTGGGTGCCGAGGTGATGGGCGGCGACGTCCTCGAGATGATGCGCCTCGTCCAGCACCAGGCGCCGGTACGGCGGCAGCACCGCCGCCTCCTGCCAGTTGTCGGAGGCGATCCGCACCGCAAGATCGGACGCGAGCAGGTGGTGATTCACCACCACGACGTCCGCCTCAGCGGCACGGCGCCGCGCGGCGAACACGAAGCAGCGGTCGAAGTGGGGGCACTTGAGCCGCGTGCAGAGATCCGATTCGGCGGCGACGGCGTCCCACACGTCGCTGGATGGCTCTTCGACCAGGTCGGAGAGGCTGCCGTCCGCGGTGCGCGACGCCCATCCGGCGATCGACTCGAGCTCGGCGGCGCGCCCGTCGTCGAACAACGATTCCTGGCCGGCGCGCGCCTGCTCCAGGCGCGAGAGGCAGAGGTAATTCCGCCAGCCCTTGAGCAGTGCGAACGTGACGGCACGCTCGCCGGTGGAGAAGGCGCGCGCCAGGATCGGCAGGTCCTTGCCCACGAGCTGTTCCTGCAGGTTGATCGTGTTCGTCGAGACGATCGTGCGCTCGCCGTTGTGCCGCGCCCATTCGAGTGCGGGCACGAGGTAGGCGAACGACTTGCCGACACCCGTCCCCGCCTCGAGCAGCGCGATGCCGCCGTCGTTGTACGCGTCCGCGATGTAGGCCGCCATGTCGCGCTGACCGGGGCGATCCTCGAATGCGCTGGTGCCGAGCACGCGCGCCACGGGGCCGGACTCGGTGAGCAGATTGGCGATGTCGAGCGAATCGAGGCGCGCGATCGTCCGCGCCCGTGGGCATTCAACTACGACGTACAACGTAGCGACGTCGTTGTCGACGATGCCGAAACCAACCCCTTCATCATGCAGCCGCGCGGCCACGTGCAGGTCCGCGCCCGACGGCTCGAGGAAGCCGCTCGGATGATTGTGGAGCAACATCTCGCCGCGCTGCGCGGCGCCGGGGAGCGCGAGCACCGCGTCGATCGTGCCGCGCGCCACGACGCGGGCGTCCGTGAGCGTGCCGTTGGGATCGGCGCGCACCACGAACGACACCTCGCGCCCGTGGGCCGCCGCGATCTCCTCCTGCAGCAGGGCGCGCGCGGCCGCCGTCAGGCGCTCGACGCTCACGTCTTGAGCTCGCGCTTTTTCGCGGCGGGGAACAGCACGTTGTTGAGGATCAGGCGGTAACCCGACGAATGCGGATGCAGTGACAGATCGGTCGGCGGGTCACCGATCTGGTGTTGCGGGTCCTCGGGATCGTGCCCGCCGAAGAACGTCCACGTGCCCTTGCCCAGGTCTCCATGGATGTACTTCACCCATGGCGCACCCTCTTCTTCCGCCAGGATGGTCACGCCCGGCTTCAGCCGGTTGCGGGTGAACGACGTCGTGAGGCCGTAGAAATCGGGAATCACCTGGCGGTGATTCTGAACGAGCATGGTGGGCACCGGATCGATTTTGGCGCTGAAGTTGAACAGCGTGAAGGCGCCGAGCGGCTGGCGGCGCGCGCCGCCGTTCACCTGATGGCCGTCGATGTCGGAAAAACTCGCGACCAGCGGGTTGGGCTCGACATGCGCGTTCGTGAACGCGAAGCTTCTCGACCAATCGAGCTTCGCGTCGGCGTCGGGATCGATGGGCGTGCCATCGGCGAACGTCGCGGCGATGTCCACGTGCTCCGCCGCGAGCGCGAGATCGATCGTCTCGGTCGCCGTACACATCGCGAACAGGAACCCGCCGTTCTCGACGTACCCGTGAATGCCGCGCGCCACCGCCTTCTTCAGATCCGGAACCGTCTGAAAGCCGAGCCGCCGGGCCATGTCGCTGTTGCGCTGCACCATCTCGCCGAGCCACGTCATCCCCGAATAGATCAGGAAGAACTTCGAGTACTGGCCGGTAAAATCTTCGTGATGCAGATGCAGCCAGTCGAAGTCGCGCAGCCCGCCGTTCATCACCTCCGCATCCCAGATCTTGGTGAACGGGATGCCGGCGTACTGCAGTGCCATGGTGACGGCGTCGTCCCACGGTGCGGCGTTCGGCGGCGCGTAGACGGCGACTTTGGGCGCCTTCTCGAGCGGCACCGCATCCATGTTGTTGGCTTCGATTTCTCCGCGCACCGCCGGTATGCCGCTGTCGACCGGTTCGAACCGCATGCCGTTGAGCGCCGCATCCCGCCGCAGCGCGTCGAGATCGGGAATGAGAAACGAGCCGCCGCGGTAATTGAGCAACCACTCGGCCTTGAGGCCCGCCTGGATCGCGCGGTAGGCGAGACCGTACGCCTTGAGGTGATCGGTCTGGGCGTCGTCCATCGGAACTAAAAGCGACGGTAAGGGACGGTAAGGGACGGTAAAGGACGGTAAGAGCCCCCCGAGGCCATACGTCCCGAGCGTCCGAACGAAATCTCGGCGTTTCATGATTTGGGGATTGCTCCCCGTGCGCGTTCCAGAACCCGCCGAGCCTCGGGGACGAAGGCGCTATTGGGGTAGGTGAGAATCAGATGCTCGAGGTGTGGAATGGCCTCCGCCGACCGTCCTGTGCGCACCAGCAGCCGCGCCCATTCGAGCTCGGCGGCGGGAGGCGCCGCACCCTCACCACCGGCGTGCACGATTTCGTCGAACAGCGCGACTGCCGTCGGCTCCTGCTCCCCGCCTTTCTGTGCTGCGACCTGGCCCGCGAGCAGCAGCACTTCGAGCCGGCCGCCCTGCACCGGCAGCCGGGATGCCGCGCGACGCAACGCTGCGACACCGGCCACCGAGTCGCCGCGCGCCAGCGTGAGCAGCGCTGCACCCAGCTCGGGACTCGACTCCTCTTGAATCCGTTGCAACAGCGCCATCATCGCGGTGCGCTCCGTCGCGGCGGCGCGGTCGGCCGCGTACGGACCCGCGACCCGGAACGCCTCCATCGCGTCCTTCAGATTGCCGCGATACAGCGCGATCCAGCCGCGCTGTGCGATTGCGGCGACACTCGAATCATCACCCAGCGCCGCGTCCGCCCGGTCGAGCTCGCCGCGCGCGATGCGGGCTTTGGCGAGTGCCAACCTGAGCGCGCCCCGATCGTCCGCCGTGAGTGCGGTTTTGGACGTCTCGAGACGCGCTTCGGCCACATCGAGCTGGCCATCCGCGATGAGTATCTGGAGTAACGACGCCTGGCCCAACGCCGTCGCGTCCGCATGAGCCTCGAGCACCCGGCGGGCACCGGCGCGGTCGCCGCCCTCCAACAGCTCGTGCACCGCCTCGGCGCGAGCCCGCTCGGAGACGGGGGATGGGACGAGGTCGGCCCAGCGGGTCAGTGCCATCCCGCGGACGCGATGTCCTTCGGGCGTGGGCAACGTCCCCGCGAGGTCGGCGAAGCGCCGCAGCGCAACCTGCGTATCGCTGTCGCCCCCTCCCTGGCCGAGCGTCTGTTCCATCACCACCCACGCCTCGTTGGGTTGTCCCCAGGCGAGCAGCAGTTCCGCGCCTACGCGCCGCGCGGCCACGGAGGCGTCGGGTCCGGTCAGGATGCGCGCCACGTGCTCATGCATCGGCGCCGGTGCGTCCGCGAGCTGGCTCGCAGCGTTCGGTCCGACGTCCGCGGCCTGCGTGACGGCGCGTGCCCACTCCGCCGCCGAGGCTTCCCAGTTGCCGGCGCGCTGCTCCAGCTCCGCCAGCTCGATCGCGAGCGTCCCCTCGCCACCCAATGTTTTGCGTCCGGTGAGATAGGCGCGTCGCGCCTCATCCCACATGCGGCGATCGGCGAGTGCCAGCCCCCATTCGCGGTATGGAGCGTCGCTGCGCGGCACGCTGGCGGCCCAGCGCCGCGCGATGGCTTCGAGCGAGTCGGTCTGATTCAGCGCCGCGTAAACGCGCAGCTCGAGACTGCGCAGTGCCGGACTCTCGGGGAAGCGCGCGCGTGCGTTTTGCACGAGCGGCAACAGCTCGGTCATGCGGTTCAGGACGAAGAGCGTGCGCTCGAGGCCGAGGAGGGCCGGGAGGTTCGTCGGATCGCTGCGGACCGTCGTGAAATAGATGGTCGCGGCATCGGCGTAGCGGCCCGAGCGCTCCAATTCGAATCCGGGCCCGATGGCTTGCGCCCTCGCCAGCGGCGGCAGCGCGAGGACGACGCCCAGCGCGAGCCTAATGCTTCGCTTCATTCAACCGGCGGAAGTACTCGAGCACCATGCGCCGCTGCTCGGGCGTGAGACCGCTCAGCTCGTCCCACGTCGGGTAGCGGACTTTGGGGCCGGCGCCGGTCGCGCCGGGCAGGAGGGCGGCGGGCGTATGGACGCTGTCGCCAATCGCTGCGTGGCTGATGCGGTCTTTTTGCTCGTCCGGCTCGTCGCCGGACAGGCTGCGGCCGGCATCGAGCAGCTTGCGATACAGCCGCTGTTGCCGTTCGATGGTTCGGGCGTCGAGCCGGCCGGCCTCGAGCTGGCGCGCCAGCTCGCGCGCCTCCTGCGCGAGTGCACCCGCGGCGCTCGCATCGCCGCTCGCCTGCAGGCGCTCCAGCTGCTCGGCGAGCGCGCGTTGGCGGCCCGCGAGCTCGCGCAGCCGCTGCATCACGGCGTCGCCACCGGGCGCCATCATCGGAAGCAGCCCCTGCGCGTCGCCGTTCATCCCCTGCTGCTGCTGCGCCAGGCGCGCGAGCTGTTCGAGCGCTTCCTGGAAACCGGATCCTGACTGCGCGCCCGCGACCTGCTGCGCCGTACGCACCAGCGCGTGGGCGGTGGCATTCAGCGCGTCCAGGGCCTGTTCGGCGAACGGCGCGGCCGCCGCCGCGTTGGGATCGCCCTGCTCCAGTTGCTCGCGCGCCTGACGCATCTGGTTCTGCGCGTAGCCGAGGGCAGCCTCGAGCTGCGGTGACACCAACGCATGACGGCCGGCCGCCTGCCCGATCTGCTGCTCGATGGCGTGTGTTCCCTCTTCGATGGCGGCCTGGCGCGCGCGCGTCGGCGCGCCCGCTTCCCCATCCCGCAGCGCGTCGGCGACTTCCTCCTGGCGCTGTGCCAGCGCGGCTGTTTCCGCGAGCGCGCGATCGAGCGCGTCCAGCGTCTCCTGCCGCCAGGCGGTGGCGAGTGAATCGCGCCGCTGGCGCAGCTGATCGGGGAGTTGCGCGAGCGAGTCGGCCGCTTCCTGGCCCGCGCGCCGCGCGCCGCGGGAATCGCGCTGATCGGCGGAACTCGCCGCTTCCTGCATCGCACCGTGGGCGCGGCGCGCGGCGGCCTGCGATTGCCGCAACGGCACGGTCTCGGCCGCGCGATCCACGCCGCGCGCCAGCGAGTCGGTGGCCGCGGCGAGATCGCGCTCCGCGGCGGCAGCAGCCGAATCGGCATGTGGCGCGTCTTCCTTGTTCCATTCCGTCTGGCGCCGCTGCAGGTCTTCGGCGTCCTTGGCGAGCGAGGCCAGCTCGCCTTCGAGCGCGGCTCGCTTGAACAGCTCCTGACTCCGCTCGAGCTCGCGGCGCAGCTGCTGCTGCGCATCCGCCAGCCGCTGCAATGCCTGGCGTGTGGCTTCGGGATCGAGCCGCGCGAGCGCTTCCTGCAGCTCGCGCAGCCGCTGCTCGAGCTCCGGCGTCAACGCGCGCTGCAACAGCTCCTGCACTTCCTGTAATCGCCTCTGAAATGCCGTGTCATCCACGCCGGCGGCCTTGGCGGCGCGCGCGATCTCCTCGACCGCCTGGGCCAGCTCCTGGACGCGCTGCGACATCGCGGCTTGGTCCCGCGCGATCTCTTCCGCACGCTGCGTCGATTGAAACGACATCGACCCACTCTGCTGAGCCCCCGATCGGCCGTCCGGCCGTCCGGCGGTCTGGCCATCCGGATTGCGGCTGCGCTCCTGCGCGAGGTCACGCGTGCGATCGCTCAACTCGCGCTGCGCGGCGGAGACGGAGTCCGCGGCGCTCGCCACCTCGCGCGCCGCGGCGCGGGCCTCGGCGCGCAGCTCTTCCATGCTGGGCAGCCGCAGCGCGATCTCGGTGCTGCGTCCCCGGTGTGGAGTTGGCGCGTTATCCCACGCTTCGACGAACAGGCGCAGCGTGTCACCGGGCAACAAGCCGCGGTTCTCCGCATCGAGCTGTCCCTGCACGATGGCGCGATCGCCGACACTCGCCACATCCAGCGACTCGCGCACCTGCTCCCCGACTCGACCCGTGCGGCTCACCCGCCAGCTCACGACGCTGAGACGCGCAATCCCGTGATCGTCCCGCACGTCCGCGACGATCTGCTGGCGCAACGAGATCGGCAGCGTCGTATCGCGCCCCGGAACGGGCACCGTGACGACGGGCGCCGAATCGGGGACGATGAGGAGATGCAGCTCGGGCGCTTCGCCCTCGAGGGGCGTGTTGTCCGCGCTGCGCGCTTCAAGCCGCCAGGTGCCGCCGGCGGTCGGCGTGAACCGGCCTTCGATGCGCGTGCCGTCGACGCGGAGCCGCTCATGACGTGATTCGAGCGTCCAGGCAGCACTGGCGAGCGGTACGCTTGCGGCGCCGTTCGTCACGACGGCCGTGCCGGCAGGCAAAGCAATGACGTCGGGACCGGCGAGCAACGGCTCGTCTGGCCGGCCGAGATATGAAGGAAAGCGCGCGGTGAGTCCCAGGTCCGCGAGGAAAGCGGGGAGCGCGACGGAGACTTTGATGTCGCCACTGCGGCGCCCACCGGTCGACGCGCGCAGGTAGAGATCGGCGTTGATCTCCATGAAACCGCGCACGGCCTTGCCGTCGCGGTCCAGGCCGACCTTCATCGCTCTCCAGGGCTCGCCCGCGCCGCGCGACCACAGCGTCGCCTGCGTCGCCGCCGGGGCGATCACGGTTACGAAGACGTTGCCGCCGCGTGGGATGGTGGTGCGATCGACTGTCAGGCGGATCGGCGTCCGCGCATCCCGCCAGGCGCGCATCGGATGCCAGAATGCCGCGGCCTGCCCCGCGTTGGGCGCGCTCGCCGCGAGCAGCATCGCCCCGGCGAGCGCCGCACCGGCACCGCTGGCGACGCGCAGACGCGTCGCGCGTCGCATCGCGCTATCGACTTGTGGCGCGGCAGACGACACGACGGCGGCAGCGCGGGTATCGGCCGCCACCAACAACGCCGCGCTCGAGCCGCTGCCCTTCCCCGCGGTGGGGGTGACGACCCCAACGATGCTGCCTGCCCGTCCACCGGCAGCCGACTCGACGAGTCGCCCCAACGCCGGTGCGGCGGCCTCGCGCCGCGTGCGCAGCACGGCCCTCGTCGCAGCCGCGGCGCTTACCAGGATCAGCGCCCACGCCAGGGCGATCCCGGGCACGGCCGGGGCGAGCGCGAGGCCCAGGGCAGCGGCCGCCAGTGCCGCGCCGAAGCCGCCGAGCACCATGGCGAACGCCCGCGCGCGTGCGTGGGGCGCCCCCAGGCGCCGCAGCCGGCGGGCCGTTTCGGTCATTTGCTCGCGCTCACCGCGTAGGTGAAGAGGTTCACGCCCATCCGCAACGCCGCCTCGTGCAGCTCGGGAGGATCATGGTGGACGTCGGGGTCCTCCCAACCATCCCCGAGGTCCGACTGATAGGAGTAGTATACGACAAGGCGGTCTCCCAAAAAAATGCCGAAGCCCTGCGCGGGGAGACCGTCGTGCTCGTGGATCTTGGGAATGCCCCGCGGGAAGGCGTAGACCAGGTTGTAAATGGGGTGCGTCAACGGGACTTCCACCAGCGGATGGTCCGGAAAAACGCGCGCGATCTCGCGCCGGAACGAGACGTTCATCCCGTAGTTGTCGTCGGCGTGCAGGAACCCGCCCTGCTCCAGATAGCGGCGCAGATTGCGGATCTCGATGTCGGAGAAATGCACGTTGCCGTGCCCCGTCATATAGATGTAAGGGACGTCCCACAACTCCGGCCCCGTCAGCGTCACCACCCGCTCACGCTCGGCGACGGGCAAGGTCGTCCGCTCACGCAACGCCGTCAGGAGGTTGGGCAGGCTCGAGGGGTTCGCATACCAATCGCCGCCGCCATCGTAGTGCAGGCGGCCGATGGTGAGAGAAGCCGTGCGTGGTGCGTCGTGCGTCGTGCGTGGTGCGAAAAACAGCACTAGACCCAGCAGAAACGATTTCATAGCTCGTTGACCAATCGATAAGCAGCGTTCCGGGAAATCCCTGTCTCCTCCGTCAGACGATCCGCCACATCCTTGCGTGACATTCCTTCAGCGAGGAGAGCCTTGGCACGCTCGGTGGGGTCCGGTGGCTCCTCTTCGACCCGCGCTTTTCCAGTGCCCGCCACCACTACTGTAACCTCTCCCCGCACCGGGGCCTCTGCATAGTGCTCTGACAATTCCTGCAACGTCCCCGCACGCGTCTCTTCGAACACCTTCGTCAATTCCCGAGAGACGACCGCTTGCCGTTCGGGACCACACGCCTCGGCGAGATCGGCGAGGAGCTGCGTGACGCGATTGGGCGCCTCGAACAGGACCACAGTCCACTCACTAGAAGCGACGGTCATCAGCAAACGGCGGCGGTCGCTCCCTTTGCGGGGCAGGAATCCGAGAAACACATAGCGGTCACCACTGATTCCCGAGACCGAGAGACTCGCCGCGACAGCGGTCGGTCCGGGGATGGTCACGATGGGAATCCCGCGTTCGCGCGCTGCCGCAACCAGGACGACACCAGGATCACTGATCGCCGGCGTTCCCGCGTCGGTGATCAGCGCGACATCCCTTCCTTTAGACAGGATACGCAGGATGCGCTCCAGGGCGCGATCCGATGAGTGCGCATGAAAGCTGATCAGCTCGGCCTTCGAGCCGGCGTGATGGAGGAGCGGTTTGCTGTGGCGGGTGTCTTCGGCGGCGACGGCCGCCACGCGTTTCAGGGTGTCGGCGGCGCGCGGCGAGAGATCGCCGAGGTTACCGAGAGGCGTCGCGACGACATACAGGGTGCCGGCCACGTCACCACGTCACCCGCCAGGGGAGACGACCGTAAAAGCCGGCCGCCTGCAACACGTAGCGATGCTCGCGGGTGGCGTCCTTCAGCACCTTCGGGGCCGTGCCGGGCATCATGACTTCCGCCCCCTCGAGCAGCTGCAGGGCCCAGTCGGTGAGCGCCGTGGCCAGCTCTTCTGGCCGCACCACGGCGTCGGGCGTATCGGTGCCGCGCGGCACGCTGAGCAGCGCCAGCGCCTGATGGGTGTCGACGATCGCTGTCATCACCTTTTGCGCGCGCCGTTTGGCTTCGCCCGGAAATTCGCGCTCGACGGCGTCGACGATCCGCCAGTACAGCTCGCGATAGGTGTTGACCAGCGCCGTGGCGGCCTGAGCGGGCAGGTCGTCGCCGGCCGGGAATGTCCCTGCGGACATCGCCGGCGCCCCGCCCCCCCCGGCCGCCCCGCCTGCGGCGTCCGGCGCCGCATCGAACAGCGACTCCAGATAGCGCGCCGGCTGCACGTTGTCCGGCTTGTCGCAGAAGTGACCGCTGAGGTACTTCCCCTGATCGAACTTGAGGTAGGACACCCGGCCGTTGGAGATCAGCTCGAGCACGCCGCTGATCTTTTCCTGCTGCAGCAAGGGAAAGAATTTCTCCGGCCGATTGACGTCGATATTGCGGGGCTCATACCCGCCCGCGCAGGACGCATACATCCAGGCGAGCTGTTCCATCGGAGCGGCGCAATAGGTGAGATCGCTGCGCTCCACCTCCGCGCGCATGCGCTTCAGCGCTTCGGTGATCGTGACGACCTGTCGTCCGGCGGCGTGCAACGAGGCGGCGTTGACGGCCTCGCCTTTCCGGAAGAAGACCAGGAGGCATTCGTCGGGCAGGTGCGCGGCGAGATACCCGTCGATGCGGCCGTCGCGGTCGCGCTTGGCGTACGCCAGCAGATTGTCGAGATGAATGAAGGCGAGGCGGGTGCGATGAATAAGCCGGCTCACCTGCGGGAACTGGAGATCCGCGAGGCGAACCGGCGAATTCGTCAGGCGAGCGGTGCTCGCGCGCATCGTCCTCCGGCGAGGAAGCTACGAGAGGTGTTGTTCGATCTTTTGTTCGAACGCCAGTGACGGAAATGCGCCGACGATCGTGTCCACGTGACGTCCGTCCTTGAAGAATAGAATACTCGGAATCGAGCGAACGTTAAAGCGCATCGCCGTGGCCTGATTGGCGTCCACGTCCACCTTCACGATCTTCACCTTGCCGTTGTACTTCCCCGCCAGCTGGTCCATGATCGGCGCGACCGCGTGGCACGGCCCGCACCAGGTCGCCCAGAAATCAACGACCGCGAGCCCCTTGTGCTGCTCCACTTCCGCCTGAAATGTGGCGTCCGTAATGGCCGCCGGATGCGTCCCTTCCATGTCCCCCACTCCCCTTCTATCACGTTAGTTTGACTTTATGAAAGCGTCGGTCGCGCACATCGGCATCGCCGTGACGAGCATCCGCGAAGCGTTGTGCTTCTACCGCGACGTCCTCGGTCTTGCTCCCGGGCCGGCCGAAACGGCGGACGGCGCCGAGATTGTCAGCCTGCGGCTCGGGGAGGTGGACGTCGAGTTGCTCCAACCTTCCGATCCGTCCAGCCCCGTGGCAAAGTTCCTTGCGAAACGCGGCCCGGGCATCCATCACGTCTGCTACCGCGTCCCCGATCTCGATGCCGCTCTCGAACGCTGCCGCGCTGCGGGCTACCAGCTGGTCGATCAAACGCCGCGGCGCGGGGCCGGCGGCCGGCGCATCGCGTTCCTGCATCCCAAAGCCACGAACGGCATTCTGTTGGAGCTGACTGAGTAGGTGAAACGCACCGTCTTACGGACGGGTTCCCGTCCCTGTCGGCTGGCAGCGTCCGCCCGGACTTCCCGCGCTTTCGAGATGCACGTCGTAGACCAACCAGCCACCGCTGTGCGTTCGTACCAGGTCGATCGGCAGCACCTGATTGCAGTTCACGCGCTGCAGCTCCACCCGGAACGTCCGCAAGTCGTCGTGTCCGGGGACGAGCAACGGGCCTTCAACGATGCGGTAGCCGGTGTGGTCGAGGTATTTCTGAATCACGGTGAGACGTTGCCGCAGGACACCACCGTTCATGCTGGTGGACGCGGGGCCCCGCTCCGTGCCCCACAGGTCGCCCATGCGCTTCTGATCGTTGGCCTTCACCGCCGCGAGGAACTGCGCGACCGACTCGTTCATCGACTGCGGAACCACGGTCCCGGGCCGGGAGCCGCCGCAGGCACTGCCGCCGGTGACCAGGAGCAGACAAAGGGCGAGCCGTCGCTTCACGCTGCACGACCTGTGGTCAGGATGACCCGAAGGTAAGACACGATGCGTCTCTACGTCAACATCGATCACGTCGCGACGCTGCGTGAAGCGCGCAAGACCGACGAGCCCGACGTCGTGCAGGCGGCGGCCGCAGCGGAACGCGCGGGCGCCGACGGCATCACCGTCCACTTGCGCGAAGACCGGCGTCACATTCAGGACGCCGACGTCACGGCGCTCGCGCGTAGTGTGCGCACCGTTCTCAATCTGGAGCTCGGCGCGCACGCGGAAATCGTCGGGATCGCGGCGCGCATGAAGCCGTTTCAGGCGACGCTCGTGCCGGAGAAGCGCCAGGAGATCACGACCGAGGGTGGGCTCGCGCTGCGGAAGCGTGATCGACGGCTCTCGGGCGCGATCGCACGACTCAAGGATGCCGGGATCCGCGTGAGTCTCTTCATCGACCCGTCCATCAAGACGATTGACATCGCGCAATCACTCGGCGTGCCCGCGATCGAAATGCATACTGGTCGCTACGCCCACACGTGGCGGCGTGGCGACGCCGCACTGAGGGAACTGCGCCGCGCCGCTGCGCACGCGAAGCAAATCGGCCTCGCCGTCCACGCGGGGCATGGGCTGACGTATCAGAACGTGCAGCCCGTAGCGGCCATCCCAGAGATCGAAGAGCTCAACATCGGCCATTCGATCGTGAGTAACGCGGTCTTTTGGGGGCTGGAGGAGGCGGTGCGCCGCATGAAAACGCTGGTCAATACCGCCCGAAATCCCTAGCTTGGAGGCGCGATGACTACGCCCGGCGCCCCCTCCCCTCCTCCTCAGCCACTCGGCATGGGCGACTTCTTCGCCCTCGAGGCGGGGGAGTATCTCGACCGGCTCGATGCCCTGCTCCAACCGGCGGCGCCGCCAGCGGCGGACGAGCTGGTGCGCCTGGCGCGCGCGTTGCGCGGCAGTGCACTGATGGCGAGCCAGCAGGGGATCGCGCGGGCGGCGATGGGACTTGAGGCGCTGGCGCGCGGCGTGCGCGAGGGCCGCCGTCCCTGGGATGCGGCAACGAAGCAAATCACCACCCGGGCGATCGACGACCTCAAGATCTTCGTCCGCAAGGCGGCCAGCTGGACCGATGCCGACACCGCCAGGGCCGAGGCGCTGGCCGGCCAGCTCGAGCAGCTCGGCGGACGCCCCTCGGCGCAGGTCCGCGCGGCCGAGGCGATGGGCCTCGACGCGGGCGCGCGCGCGTTCGTCGCGCGTGAGGGCGCGGCGATCGCGAGCGCCTTGGATCGTGCGGGCCGCACCCTGCGCAGCAATCCCCTGGCGCACGACCCGCTACAGCACGTCCTCAAGGCGCTGCAGCCGCTGCGCGGGCTCGCGGCACTCAACGACTTGCCGCCGCTGCCGGACCTGCTCGACGGCATCGAGCAGGCGATCGGTGAATTGAGCCGGACCAGAGGCGCACCACCCACCGGCGTGGGCGAGACGGTCGCCGAGCTGTTCCAGATGGCGGCGACCTCGATCGCGCACGCCGCACGCGAGGTCGCCGAGCGCGGCCGGCCCGATCCCGAAAGTGCGGAGTTCCGGAAGTTCGCGGGGCTGTTGGTGCAATTCATGGACAGCGAGCCCGACATCGTCCCGATCGAAACTGTCGCCACGATCGTGCACCGCGGCACGCCACCGGGCGGAGAAGGCGCGCGTCCCGCGACCCTCGGCCGGCTCGAGCTGGTGAGCCACGGCGAGCATCTGCGCCAGGCGGCGGATTCGCTCGAGCGCGCGCCGAGCGCGACGCAACGCGAGCTGCGGGCGCATACGCTCGCCGGGACGTTCCGCGCTCTCAGCTCCGCCGGCGGCGGCGCCGTCGCCGAGCGCGTGGCCGAGTTCGCGCAGGCCGCGCGCGAGGCGGTGACGAGCGGGATCGCCGTGAACCAGCCGGCGCTCTTCGCCGCCGAGCTTCGCAAGGCAGGCGAGATTCTCACGGAATCCGGAAGCGGTGACGAAACGGCGACGGCGGCGGCGCTCGCGGGCGTCACGCTGGCGGTGCGCCGGCTCGGTGGTGCGCCAACGCCTGCACCTTCACGACCTCCACCAACAGCCGTCACACCTCCAAAACCTGCCGCGCCAGCGGCGCCAACCACGCCGGCCGATCGCGCGCGTCCGTCGGGTCCGAGCCGGGCGCCGAGCCTCGAGTCCTCGCCGGATCTGGCGGGCACGTGGATGCGGTATCAACAGATGGTCGCGGCCGGCGTGGGACCGGCCTCGCTCGAAGAGTTGTTGGCGGGCGGCTCCTCCAGCAAACCGACGAACGGCGGCGAACCGGTAGATATCCGGACCCTGCTCTACAAGGGCGCCAGTGCCCGTCAGCGTGCGCAGGAGTTACGCGAGGCGGCTAAGCGCGCGAGCGGCGAAAGCCTGCGCGCGATCATCGACGAAGTCTGCGACCTCGTTGTCCTCGCCATCGAACCCGAGTAGGAGTCAGCGCTGGAGGCGAGCCTGGCTGATCGGGCTCGTCGTCAGCGTGGCGCTGCTCGGCTGGGTCCTCTACAAGATCAATGTCCGCGAAGTATGGGCGGACGCGCAGCACGCCGACCCGCTGTGGCTGCTCCTCACCGTCGTCGTCGCCACCCTCACCTTCCCGGTTCGGTCGATTCGCTGGCGGCTGATCCTCCGCGACCAGGACGGCCGGCCCTTCCCGTGGCTCCCCTTGTGGCATGCGACGACGATCGGGTTCATGGCGAACAACCTGCTTCCCGCCCGCGCCGGTGAAGTCGCGCGGGGCTACGTCGCGTCGCGTCAGCTACCGGTGCGCTTCTCGACGGCGCTCGCGTCCATCGCCGTCGAGCGGGTGTTCGACGCGCTCGTCATGCTGGGGTTGATGGCCGTCGCGATCGCCGCGCCGTCATTCCCGGCGCACGCGGTCGTCAACGGGCGCTCGCTGTCGGCGATCGCCGCGGCCGCGGCCGCGCTCTTCGGCGTCCTGCTGATCATGGCGTTCATCATGGTGCACCGCCCGGCGCTCTGGCGGGCGCTGCTGGCGCGCATTGCCCGCCGCCTGCTGCCGGCACGGGCCGCGGAGCGCGTGATTCATGGGGCGGAGGGCCTGCTCGCGGGCCTCGCCGTCCTCAAGAGTCCGGGCCGCTTCGCCGGCGTCGTTTTCTGGTCGCTGGTGCTGTGGATCAAGAACGCGGCGGCGTTCGCGATCTGCTTTCGGGCCTTCGGCCTCGATGTGCCACTGGAGGCGGCGCTGCTGCTGCAGGGCATCATCGGCTTCGGCGTGGCGGTACCTTCGACGCCGAGTTTCATCGGCGTCTTCGAGGCCGCCACCTTGCTGACGCTGCAGCTCTACGGCGTGAATTCCAACCTCGCGGTGAGCTACGCATTGACCTATCACCTCACGACGTTTCTGCCGATCACACTGCTCGGTCTGTGGTCGCTGTCGCGGCTGCACCTGCACCTGCGCGATCTCAAGACCGCCGCTGCGGGAGAGCCGGCATGACCGCGGACACGTTGCGCGTCGCGGCGCACGCCAAGGTCAATCTCTTCTTGCGTGTTCACGCGCGCGAGTCGTCCGGGTTTCATCAGATCGAAACGGCGTTCGCCTTGCTCGAGTTTGCCGACGAGCTGGTCGTGCGACGCACGGCAGCCGGCGTGGCGTTGCAACTAGACGGTCCCGACCTCGGCCCGGCGGAGGAGAATCTGGCCGTGCGGGCGGCGCGAGCCGTTCTGAACGCCACAGGCAACCGCTTCGGCGTGGCGATCGAGCTCAGCAAGCGGATCCCCGTGCGCGCCGGGCTGGGCGGAGGCTCGAGCGACGCCGCCGCCGCGCTGCATGCGGTCAACGCGCTCGCCGGAAACGCCGTGCCGCGGCACGAGCTGCTCCATTTCGGCGCGAAACTCGGTTCCGACGTGCCGTTCTTCGCGAGCGGCGCGCCGCTCGCGCTCGCCTGGGGCCGCGGCGAGCGCCAGTTCCGCGTGCCGGCTCCCCCTGCCGCGCCGGTGCTCATTGCCGTGCCGCCGATCGCGGTGGCGACCCCGGACGCCTACAAATGGTGGGACGAGCAGAACCCTTCCCCGACTTCACGCGGGCCCGTCACGCTCGATGCCGAAGCGCTCGCCACCTGGGGAAGCATCGGCCGGCTCGGCGGCAACGACTTCGAAACCGTGGTGTTCGGCAAGCATCCGCAGCTGCGCACGCTGTACGAGCGCGTCGCCGAGACGGGCCCGGTGTGGGTGCGGCTATGCGGATCGGGCAGTGCCCTGGCGGCGGTCTATAAGAAGGAGAGTGAGCGGGACGACGCGGCGCAGCGGCTGGGCGAGAAAAGCCAGCGGTTGATCAAGACCGCGACCCGGTCGGCGGCGAGTGACCCGCCGCAGGCAGCCTAGGGTATACTCTAGGGATTCTACCCTGATCTCGACGCGATCGCGATAAGCGTGGACGTCCAACCCAGCAGCGTCATCCCAGGTAACGCCGCGGACGTCCTCCTCACCGTCACTAACACTTCGATCCGTCCTATAGAAGTGTCGAGTTGCCCGATCTACTTCTGGGTTCAGGACATGAGTGGGCGCGTCGTGGGTGGTGCGAAGACCGGGATGTGCATCGCGATGTATGTCCCGCTACGCTTCGCTCCCCGGGAAACCAAAACGCTCACACAGACCTGGTTTGCTCAAGACACCCAGAACGTTCCTGCAGGCGCGTATCGCGTGTTTGGCTGGGTGAACGACCCCGCGCATCACTCGCTCCCAAAGAGCGTCACGGTGCAGCCTGCATCATCGACGAGTTTTTGACGGAGCAAACACCGCCCGGGCAGCGGCCAGCGTGCGCAGCGCGCCGGCCTGCTCGGCGGGCGTATTCCACGCGGTGCTCGCGCGTGTAAACGCGTCCAACCGATCGATCCACCGCACAAAGAACGCCGCGTCTTCCGCCGAGCGCACCGGCTGATCGCCCACGCGCACGTAGATCGGGCTCGTCGACGCGAAGGGATACAGATCGAGCACCGGCATTTCGGCGCGATCGGAGTAGGCGCGCAGTACGTACCAGCCGCTCGTGCTCACGGGAATCGAGATCGTGTCGTGCGCCGCTGTTCGGTCACCTCGCAGGGCGATCGAAGCCACGATCTTGCCGTTCCCGATGATCTCCAGGTGATCCACCGCAACATTGGACCGCAGAGCGACTCGCGCCGTAAGCCGATGGCGGCCGGCTGACAGCCGTATTTCATCGCCGACCGCGCGCCCGGCAACCGAAAACTCGAGCAGCGGCCCGTTCGTCACGAACGTGCGCCCGGCCTTGAGTGCCGCGAGCCAGCTGCGATGATCGAGCGTGGCGCCTGAGTGCACGAACACGCGCACCAGCCCGGGCGGTCCCCGCAGGCTCGCGAAATTCGGGAATGCGTCCGTCCCCGCCGCCACCGGCAGCCGGAATCCGCAGTTGAGCAAACGGTACCAGATCTCCGACGTGATGAGATGGTCGGAGTATCCCATGACCTCGAGATAATCGACTTTCCCGAGCGCGACGTCGACGGGGAGCTCGTAGGAGAGCAGCGCGGTGCTGTCGGCGGGATCGGGCTTCGTGTCGAACGGATGCACGTAGCCGACCAGCGCACCTTGCTGATGCGCCAAATCCGCGATCGTGGCGTTCGTCGGCGCGAGACTCGCTGCGGCGGTATTGGGATAGCCGGCGTATTCCGGCAGCAGATAATGTGAGCCGAGGCCGAGCAACCCAATGTGACCCCAGACGCTGGTGTGAAATTCCTGCGCGTGAAGCAGCAGGAACGTCGCGCTCGACACCGGATCGGGACCAACCCGGAAGTAGGAGATGTCCGGAATCCGCTGCTCCTTGTTCACGATCAGATTCTCGACGACGTGGAGATCCTCGGCGCGCGCCTGAAACGCAAGATGCGGCGGCGTGTTGCGGTAGGTCCCGCCGTAGTTCATGTGGACATGCACGTCCCCGCTCCACCAGCCGCGCGCCGGCAGATTGTCCAGACGCTCGAGAGTGATACGGCGTGTGACACGAACACCCGTCGGCACGTTCACGTCGGCACGAAAGACGTGATACTCCGGTCCACGCCACACCTCGACGTGCGTTCGTCCGGCTGGTACCGTGAGTTCGGCAGAGCCGTTCGAGTGGAAGTACGGATACTCGAATTGCCGCTCAGCTCGGTCAAAGGCCTCGTCGGCATGCCACCAGGCGTCGTCGGGCGCATAGCCGCGTCCCGACGAATCCGAGACTGAGACGCGAGCGGCGAGCGGCCTGCCTGCACGGTCGACAATGTTCAGATGGAGAGCTCCAACGGCGCCGCGGTAGCTGCGCACCCGCGCTTGGATTGGTTGCTTGCGCCCACCGACGACGTCGATCACCCACAGCGACGTATTACCGCCTTCGTTTGAGATCGCGGCGATGCGGCTGCCGTCGCGCGACCAGCGCGGTGCCGTGACATCGAACTCGCCGTACGTGAGTGGAAATGGGTCCCCCGCCCCCCCGCCCTCGCTTGTCATCAGCCAGAGCTGATTCCATTGCCGGCCGAGGTAGGAGCTGTAGACGACGCGCGTGCCGTCGGGAGACCAATCGGGCCGGGCCTTCCAAGTCGTCTCCTCGTAGCGCAGCTCGCGCAGCCCCCCCGGTGCGCCGGGACGCGCCTCCATCCGCCAGAATCCGCCGCTGCCGTAGATGTGGTCACGATTGGAAACGAGAATGATCTCTTTGCCGTCCGGCGACCACGTCGGCGAGATGTAGTGGTCCCACGTGCTGTAGTAATAGCGCGGGAGTTTGCTATCGTTGTCTTCAGTGAGACGTACGGGCTCGCCGAAAAGCAGATCCTTCGCCACTTCGTGGCTCAGGACATGGATGTGCCAGCGGCCGTTGTAGACCGATGAGACGAACGCGATACGCGATCCGTCCGGCGACCAGCGCGGCTCGACGTTGACCGCGCCGTTGGCGGTGAGCGGCGTGACGTTGCCGGAGGCCACGTCGAGCGACTCGAGCTCGATGGCATCATGCGCGTAGCGCGAGAACACCACCGTCCGGCCGTCGGGTGACCAGTCAGGTTGATAATCGTAGGCCGGTCCGGCGGTGATTTGCGCAACGGTATCCGAGCCGATGCGCTGGCGCCACAACGTCCCTTGCATCGAGTAGATCAGCTCGGTCCCATCCGGCGACCAGGTGACCGCGCTGGGACCGCTGGTCACCTGCGGGACGTACATCTCGCGCCAGTAGTAGGCGTGGGGGAGGTCGACCTGCCGAAGAACTGGCGCGCGCTGGGTCTGAAGGGGCTGCGCCCCTACGAACAACACCACGCCTAGCGCGACGACCCGAGCCACCGCGAGCGTCACGACGTGAGATACAATCGCTGAGGGTCGAGCACCTCACGCAACAGCTGCAGCTCGACGCGCGTCGGGGGATCGAGCCGCGCGAGCTTCGGGCGGGAACGAAGCTTCCACCCAACGCTTGCCTGCACGTCACCCGCTGCGACGCCGGGGTACAGCGCCGCGAGCAAGAGCTCTCCGCCCGCACCATCGGGCTCGAGCACACCCTTGTCGGTGATCACCCGCTTCACCCGCTGCCCCGGACTCGTGATGAAATCCACGCGCTCAGGGAATGTGCGCGGCGAAAGCTTCGAAATGATCAGGATGCGTTGCGCGTGAATCGCGATTTCGGCTGCGCCGCCCGAGCCCGGGAGCCGCACCTTGGGCCGCTGGTAGGGCCCGATGACGGTCGTATTGATGTTGCCGTGGCGATCGACCTGCGCGCCGCCGAGGAACCCGACTTCGATCCGCCCGTTCTGGAGAAACAACTGGAACACATCCGCCATGCCGCAGACCATCAGCGAGCCGGTGACGAGCGCCGGATCGCCGATCGAGACGGGCAGGCGCGACGGGGTGGCGCCGACGGCGCCCGATTCGTAAATGAGCACGAGATTGGGCGCGTGCGTCCGCCGCGCCAGGTTGCAGGCGAGGTTCGGCAGGCCGATCCCCACGAACACCACCTCGCCGTCCGCCAGCTCGCGCGCCGCGACGGCGGCCATCATCTCGTCGGGGGTGTAGGCGTCAGAAGCCGTAGTTGACCCCGGCGCAGCGTTGCTCCCCTGCCTTGAGCCGCTCTACGAGTCTGGGCTGCTTCTGCATGTATTGTCCGCGATCGCTCACGCCGTAGACGAATTCATCGAGGTAGCTCGCCAGCTCCGCCCGGTCGCGCGAGATCGCCTCCCAGCCGACGTAGAAATCGTTGTCGCGGTCGTAGTAGCCTTGCGCGTACGACGGATGCGCGCCCCACGGTTCGACGACGACGGCGCTCACGATGGCCGCCGGAATCAGCGTGCGATTGGGATCGGAGCGGATCACGCGCTCGTCCACCAATTCCTCCACCACGACGATGACGCGCTGGGAGGCGAAGGCGGCCTCCTTCTGCACGCCGAGCAGTCCCCAGATCTGCGCGTTGCCCTGCGCGTCGGCGCGCTGCGCGTGCACGATCGTCACATCGGGATTGAGCGCCGGCACGGTAGCCAGCGCTTCGCCGGTATACGGGCAGGTTACCGACTTGATGCGGGGATTGGCGCGCGGCAGGTCCGTGCCCGTGTAGTCGCGCAGCGTCCAGAACGGCAACCGCGCCGCGCCCGCGCTAAACCTTGCGACCATGCCGAAATGCGAATACTCCTCGATCTCCAGCGTCCCGCCCTCCACCGCTCGGCGAAACGCGTGCAACGAGCCGACGCCCGGGTTGCCCGCCCATGAGAACACGAGCTTCTTGGCGCAGCCGGCGGCGATCATCTGGTCGTAGATCAGGTCGGGCGTGAGACGGCACAACGTGAGGTCGCGCCGCCGCTGGCGGATGACTTCGTGTCCCGCGGCGAACGAGATGAGGTGGGTGAAGCCTTCGATGACGACGACGTCGCCGTCACGCACGAAGCGCGCGACGGCGTCCTGCATCGACATCACTTTTGACGCTAGTCCGACATCTCGCGCAGGCACTCGTCGATGATCCGGAGGGCGGTGTCCACGTCGTACTCGTCCACGACGCCCTTCTTGAACGCGCGGCCCACGATTTCGTGCGGGATCTCGGGCGCCGGCTCGCGCGTCGCGCGGTCTTTCACGAACTCCACGCCCACCATCAGGCCGCGGCCGCGCACGTCGCCGATCGCGGCGTACTTCTGCTGCAGGCGGTGCGCACCGCTGATCAGGCGGTCGCCCATCGCGATGACGTTGGGGAGCAGCTCCTGCTCGACGATGTCGAGCGTGGCCAGCGCCGCCGCGCAGCACACCGGGTTGCCGCCGAAGGTGGTGCCGTGCGCACCAGGCTTCCATTTCATGATCGATTCTTTGGCGATGATCGCGCCGATGGGCATTCCACTTCCCAATCCCTTCGCGGACAGCAAAATATCGGGCTCGATGCCTTCGTATTCGCACGCCCACATCCTGCCGGTGCGTCCCACCCCGCACTGGACCTCGTCGCAGACGAGCAGGATGCCGTAGCGATCGCAGATGTCGCGCAAGTCCTTGAGGTAGCCGGCGGGCGGAACCACGTAGCCGCCCTCCCCCTGGATCGGCTCCACGAAGATCGCGGCGACGCTGTCGGGCGCCACCTTCTTGACGAACAACTCCTCTTCGATCCACGAGGTACAGCGCCTGGTACACGCCGATTCGCCGCGGCAGTACTCGCAGCGATAGCGATAGCCGTACGGCACGTGGTGGATCTCGGGCACGAACGGCGCGAAGCCGGAGCGCTGCACCGCTTTGCTCGCCGTGAGGCTCAGCCCGCCGTAGCTGCGGCCGTGGAATGCGCCGAGGAACCCAATGATGGCGGGCCGGCCGGTCGAGTGCCGTGCCAGCTTGATCGCGCCTTCGACGGCTTCGGTCCCGGAGTTCGACAGGAAGACGCGCTTCTTGCTTGGGCCCGGCGCGAGCTGCGCGAGCCGCTCGCACAACGCCGCGAAGCTCTCGTAGTAGAAGTCGCTGCCGCAGATATGAAGGAAGCGCGCCGCGGCGTCCTGCACGGCCTTCACGACTTTGGGATGCCCGTAGCCCGTGGACGCGACGGCGATTCCCGCCATGAAATCGAGGAAGCGGTTGCCGTCCACATCCTCGACCATCGCGCCCTGGCCGCGGGCGACCGCGAGTGGATACTCCTTCGGATACGACGTGGAGGCGAAGCGGTCCTGCCGCTCGACGATGGCCCGGGCCTTGGGACCCGGTGGCGGCACGACGATGCGCGGGTAGTCGCGAGTCGGAGCAGGGCTCATGTGTCGATCACCGTGCGGCTCTGCTCCCGCATGAATTGCGCGACGTAGTAGGGTCCGCAGCCACCCTTGCCGCTCGACCCCGATCCCTTCCATCCGGTGAACGGCTGCGCGCCCGGCCAGGCGCCGGTCGTCGCGCCCGTGCGCTTATTGACGTAACACACCCCGGCCTCCACTGCGTCGAAGAAGCGAGCGATTTCCGCATCCCGTTTGGAAAAGATTCCGGCGGTGAGCCCGTAGTCCGCCTTATTGGTCTCCGCGATCGCTTGATCCAGCCCCGAGACCTCGCCAATCGCGAGGAACGGCACGAACAACTCCTCGCGGAACAGCGCCGACTCGAGCGGCAGCCGGGCGACGGTGGGAGCGACAAAATGGCCGCGATCGAAGCGCTCCCCGGTGAGACGGCCGCCGCCGAGCAGTATCTCCCCTTCCTTCCTAGCCTGCGCGACCGCACGCTCGAACTTGGCCACGGCCTCGGCGTTGATGACGGGGCCAAAGAAGATCTCGCGCTCGGTGGGATCACCGATCTGCAAGGATCGGGTGCGTGCCAATAACCGTTCCAGGAACGTTCCACTCACGTTCTCATGTACATACACTCGCGATGTCGCGCTGCATTTCTGATTCTGGAGCCCGAACGCGGAACGCGTGACCCCTTCGGCGGCGGCATCGAGGTCGGCACTATCCATGACGATCGCGGCGTTCTTGCCCCCGAGCTCCAGCAGGCAGGGCTTGATCCAGCGACTCGACAGGTCGTGATAGATGTGCATGCCCACAGCTTTCGAGCCGGTGAACACGACGCCGTCGATCTGGGGATGTCGCCACAGCGCTTCGCCCGCCTCAGAGCCGTGCCCCGACAGATAATTGAAGAGACCAGGCGGCAGACCGGCGTCGCGATACACCGCGTACAGCTCGAGCCCCGTCCAGGGAGCGTCTTCGGCCGGCTTGTAGACGACGGCGTTGCCGGCGACGAGCGCCGCGGATGACATACCGGTCGAGAGGGCAAGCGGGAAGTTGAACGGCGCGATGCAGGCAAACACACCGTAGGGCCGCAGCACATCGGTGTTGCGCTCGACGGGCGTGACCTTGGCCATCTGCCGCACGAAGCCGCCGGCGTCTTTGACCTGATCGCAGTAGTAGTCGATCAAATCCGCGGACTCTTCGGCGTCGCCCATCGCCTCGAGCCGGCTCTTCCCCACTTCCAGGCTCATCACGGCGGCCAGCTCGAACTTGCGTTCGCGGATCAGGGCGGCCGCGCGGTGCAGCACTTCGACGCGCTCGTGCCAGTCGCGATGGGCCCAGGCGGCTTGGGCCGCGTGCGCCGCGGCCACGGCGCGGTCGACATGCGCCGCCGTTGCCGTCGCGAAGGTGCCGAGCACGACGCTGGTGTCGATCGGTGAGGTATCGACGATCGGCTTGGGAGACGAAGTGACCGCCTCACCGCCGATGTAGAGCGGATAGTCGCGGCCAAACCTGGAGCGCACGAGGGCCAGTGCCTCGTCGAACTGGCGATGAAACAGCTCCCAGTCGACGTTGGCCGAGGTGTAGGTGATTTTCGACTGCGGGACGGCTACGGTCGCCAAGAACTCTCCCGTGTTATCAGTCGTCGGTAGTCGGTCATCAGCTTGTTTACCGATGACTGACAACCGATGACCGAATACTCTTCACCGTTGTCTCCAGCGCCTGCGTAAAGCGGTTCACGATCTCATCTATTTCGCTCTCCGTCACGATGAACGCCGGCGCGACCATGACGAGGTCGCCGTTCGTGCCGTCGGCCTGGCCCACGTTCGGCCACACCGTGAGCCCGGCGTCGAGGGCCGCATCGGCAAATCGCTCCGCAAACTTTGCCGAGCGTGGGAACGGGGCGCGGCTCGCTTTGTCCTCGACGAATTCGATGCCGGCGAGCAAGCCGCGGCCGCGCACATCCCCAACGTGCGGCAAATCGGCCAACATCCGCAGCCGCTCGTGCAACACGCGACCCATCTTGGCGCAGCGCTCGACGAGCTTGTTCTGCTTGAGGTAGCGCATCGTGGCGACGCCGGCGGCGCACGCGACGGGGTGATGCGAGAACGTCTGCGCGTGCATGAAGCTGCCGGAGCCCTTGGCGATGGCGTCGACGATTCTGTCGGGCGCCGCGATCGCGGAGAGCGCCGCGTAGCCGCCGGAGATCCCTTTCCCCAGCGTCATGATGTCGGGCGCGACGCCATAGGGCTCGATCGCCCACCACGTCCCGGTGCGTCCGACGCCGACCAGTACCTCGTCCGCGATGAACAGCACGTCGTGCCGATCGCAGATCTCCCGCACTCGGCGAAAGTACTCGGGCCGGGGCGTCGAGCCGCCGGTGGACGAGCCGCCGACCGGCTCCGCGATGAACGCCGCCACATTTTCGGCGCCGAGCCGGGTGATGGCTTCTTCCAGGACGTTGCCGCTACAGACGGGACACGACGCATTCTGCCCGCCGCATTCACAGCGATAGGGATAGGAGGCCGGAATGCGGTGCACGTCCACGAGCCAGGGGCGGAACATCGCCTTGTAGGCTTCGCGGGCCGATGCCGAAAGGGCGAGCAGCGTGCTGCCGTGGTAGCCGGGACCCAGCGCGATGATCCGATTTTTGCCCGGCCGTCCCCGTTCGATCCAGTACTGTCTCGCTAGCTTCAGCGCGGCCTCGACCGCCTCGGATCCACTACAAAGGAAGTAGAGCTTCGAGAGGTCACCGGGCAGCGTCTCGGCCAGCTCGTCCGCGAGATTCTCGACCGGCCCGTGGGTGAACATGGTGCCGGACAGATATCCGAATTGCCGGCATTGCTCGGCGACCGACTGCGCGATCTCGGGGTTGGAGTGCCCGATGTTCGCCACGTACGCCCCGCCGACGGCGTCGAGGTAGCGTTTGCCGCGCTCGTCGATCAGCCAGCAGCCCTCGCCGCGCACGATTTTGGGGTATTCGTATCCCAGCTTGCGGTAGAAGACGTGGCTGTTGGGATGGCGGTGGACGGTCACCTGGAAAAGTTACGATGGCCAAGACGAAGGGGCGAGCATGGCCGCTCGCCCCTGATTAAGTTCAATCGCCTGAAGCCTCTGGCCCCTCGTCCAATGGCAGGACAGCGGACTTTGGATCCGTCAATCTAGGTTCGAATCCTAGGGGGCCAATTCGATTCACTCACCCCTCCGCCAGAAGTCTCAAGGAATGACTCCGAGCGCACGCGCGATGTTGATCCGCCCCCTGCCGTAATACGGATCCACACCTGGTTCGCCCAGGTCGTCCGCCGAATGCTCGATCGCTGCCTGAATCCGATCTGGTTGTCCCTTGCCCAGTTGGCTCACCAACAGTGCAGCCAAGCCGGATGTGACGGCCGCGCCGAAGCTCGTGCCTGTGCTGGACCAGATCCTGCTCCCGGTCCGACATGGGCCTGGGTTCCCACCGACCCGTGTCGTCCCTGAGCAGACAAGCCAGACGGTCGTCGCGGTTCCCATGGTACCCATCCCCCCGGGGCCGGCAACGGTTATCGTGGAGCGACCAAACGCGGTATATGGCGCTATCGCGTCTACATTCTGCCACGGCCCGTCGAGACCGGCTGCGGAGGTTGGCGCTGTAGCGCTGACGCAAATCACGTGTACGGCGCTGCAGAACTTGAAGCGGGTGCCATCATGGTCGAAATCGGCCATGTCGTTTCCCGCCGCGGCCACCATGACCGCGCCTCTGCGGTGCGCATAGCTCGTCGCGCGGTTCACTGCCGCGACGATCCCCGGGAAGGAGTCTTTGCTGAACTCCAGAGGGATGCTCAGGTGAATGACATCGGCGTCATGATCCGCCGCGTAGACAATGCCGGCCAGATAGACGCTGATGCAGTTGCTGCGGAACCGATCGTGCACCTTCACACTGAAGAGCGTCGTTCGCTGGGTGACGCCGGCCAGCAAGCGCGCGTTGCTGGCGATCAGGGCCGCGACCGCCGTGCCGTGCGAGTGCAGATCGCTGAACAACTCGCGGCCGGGGAATCTGACCCGCACTGTGTCATCTTCACTGCTGGTGAGCCGGCCGGGCTCGGTCCCGGTGCAGTGCTGTGATAGAGTGAGCAGTGATGTGGAGCGGTTCAGATCCACATGCCCGGCGAGATCGTCGTTGAGGTAATCAATACCGGTGTCAAGGATTGCCACCCGGACGTCGGGATCGCCAAGAAGGCCCACGCTCCACGCGGCATCGGCATGGATCGCTCGGAGATTCCATTGGCGGGCATAGAATGATGCATCGGTCGGCGCTGCGGCGCTTTGCACGGCTACGGCCGTCGCATCGCTTTCACCCGGGTCTATAGCCAGATCCTCGGGGTCGGCGGCAGCACTGAGGATCAAGTCCGGCTCTACAGCGATAATGCCAGGAACGGATCTCAGCTCTTGAGCCCCTGCCGCCGTGAGTCCCGTCACCACCGCGAGACCGATGTTCTCGAGATGGGCGTCCACAACTCCGCCGAGCGCCGAAACACGACCGCCCAAATCGGATGGCGCCCCGTTTGGATCGAGCACCAGCAAGAACCTGGATTCTGCGGGTTGTGATATGCTCGCCATGCTCGGCTGGAGTGATGCCGACCTCGAATTCACCGCGTCCAGTGCATCGCGACACCCGAACAGCGAGCAAACGATGGACACAACAGCCAACGTTCCTGCGCGATCGCCGTACATGAGTACCTCCTGAGCAGCGTAGGCGTGCCAGCGAACTGCTGTGGAGTGAGACGGACATCGGCCCGCAACTGCTCAGGGTGCTTGGCGAGGTGCTCGAGGTCTGGTCAGGCTCGTCAGTGCTGGAGACCACGCCGGCTGGGATTCGGCATCAGGCGTGACCGTGAGGCGCGTGACACCGGACCCGTCGGCGTTGATCGTGTAAATGTCCCACCCATCGCCATCGCCGGGGCGCCGGCCGTGGAATGCCAGTTTGGTCCCGTCCGGAGACCACGCCGGCCAGTAGGCCGCATACTCCGTCAATCGTGTAGCGCCCGAGCCATCAGCGAGCATCACATGAAGGGTTGTGATATCACAAGGCTGCGCGCCTCCCGTGGCCACGCAGCTCGTGTACCGCTGAAAGGCGATCTTCGTGCCGTCGGGTGACCACGCCGGGCTCGAGTCGTAGCCGTCATAGCCGGAGGTGAGGTGTGCCGCGCCGGACCCGTCCGCGTTCACGACGTCGATCGCACCAAAGCCATTCGGGAATGCGATCCTCGCCCCATCAGGAGACCAGGCAACGCGATCGCTTTGCGGTACGGTCACGCCGAAATAATCGACCTCGACGATTCTCGTCACCCCGGTCCCATCCGCGTTCGCAACGAAGAGGTCGCCGCTCCCGGCATCGATGCTTCCGCCCCAAAAGGCGATCTTGGTCCCGTCCGGAGACCATTGCGCGCCGAAGTCGTCCCCCTGATAAGGGCTTCCGGATGACGAAACCGGCAGCACGTCGGTCAATCGCGTAACGCCAGAGCCGTCGGCGTTCATCGTGTAAATGTCGTACGTTCCGCTGCTGGGACCGTCGGTCGTAAACCTCGCGAAGGCGATACGGCGACCGTCGGGCGACCATGTGGGGCCGAGATCCGCGCCGCTTGCTCCGTTGGTCAGTCGTGCGGTCCCCGAGCCGTCCATGTTCATCACGAACAAACCATCACGATACCGGTTGAAAACGATCGAACTCGCGCTCGAGTTTGGCGAGAGAATGCTGAATTCCGCGCTGCTTCCAGCGCTCAGCCCACCGGATCGGGCGGTCAGCGTGAACCCGCTGCCGCTCTGATCGAGGCTGAGGTCTCCGAATGTGGCAACACCATTCACAGCCTGAACGGATGTCGTGCCTGACAAGACTGCTCCAGCGGGTCCAGCGCCAATCGCCACGCTGACGACGCCGGCGAAACTCGTGACCGCATTTCCCGCTCCGTCGGTCGCAACCAGGCGGACGCCCGGTGTCAATTTCAACCCGACGCCCGTTGCGCTCGGTTGCACACTGAAGCGCAGCTCACTTGCAGCCGTGGCCTCCGTGATGAAGTCAACGACCACAGGCGCACTGAGGCTGTCGCCATCCAGGTCAAGAACGCCCTCACCGATAACGAGCGAATACGCGCTCCCCGACTCGAGCGCTGCCAACGGGGTAAACGCGGCGGTCAGGTGATTGGTGTCGGGAAACGCGAACGACCCTGAGACGGGCTGCGAGTCCTTCAGTAGACGTATGCTCGCGTTGGAGACTGTGGACACGTCAATCGGCTCGCTGAACACAATGAACATCTGTGAGTTCAAGGGCACATCGCGCTTTCGCGGAGGGGGATCGGTGCGTACCACAATGGGCCGTGCCGCGAGCGCTACGACAGGGGCAAAGCGGAGTACTCGCTCGGTTCCGGCGATGGCGACCTGGATGGCAAGGGTATCACCAGCTTGGGCAGCGATGGCCACGGGATCGAAACCTCCGGCAGTCATCGGCGCGGCGACGGTCGACCCGGTCTGCAGATTGCGGATGCTCGCCACACCGTCTCCGGAAACGGTTCCGGGCGGCAGCGAGACGAAGACCACCTCGGCGGCGAACTGTGCAAACTGCGAAGACGTTGCACTGGTGGTCGCCGCAGCAGTCGCAGCGACGGGGTCGGAAACGCTTCCCGGCCAGGGCGCGGCCTCTCTGGCTTGCGGGCCCGCGACATGGTCGCCGGCGAGACATCCCGTCGCGCAGACGACAGTCACCAACAGCCCTGGCGTGCTCCTTCGCATATCACCTCATCTTGCTCGTCGCCTGACTGCATTCGGCGACATACGACGGACACTGGGGCGGTACTTGCTCATCTCGCCCCTCCCACAGTCACAAACCCCGCCCAGTAAAACGGATTCGCCGTCGCCGGCGCGGCAATCAGCGCGCGCTGCGCCTCGGCCAGCGCCCGCCCCGGGTCGGCCGCGACGTCGCCCGCACCGTAGAAGCGTTCCATCAACGCCGCCGTCGCCCAGTCGTCCACCGGCCACAGCGTCGCCATCACGCGGCGAGCCCCGGCATGCAAGAACGCGCGCGTGAGCCCAACCCAGTCGTCGCCCGCGGGTACATCCGCAAGCGCCCCCGAGCCGAGTCCCGTCTGGCATGCCGACAACACGACGAGTTCGGCTGCGAGGTTGAGACCGAACACTTCGTGCACCTCGAGACGCCCGTCTTCCGCGCCGTCGCGCGCGAGCTGCACGAACGAGAACAGCGGGTTCTGCTTGTTGAGCACGCCGTAGGTCGCGAGGTGCAGCACGCGGTGCGTGGACGCGAGCCGACGAAAGGCCGACTCCGTCGCCGCGCTGCCGGTCAGGACCTGCGCATCCGTCCCGGCAAGGCGCCGGATCGTCGCCACTTCCTGACTCGATCCCGGCAGCGTCGCGGGCCGCGGCGCGAATGCCAACACGCCGGCGCCGGGCGGCCCCGCGGGTCGATCACCCAGAGCGATCCATACGGACGCCGATGGAGTCATCGCCAACTCGTACCGCTGGACGAGAAACCGCCCGGCGGTATCCATCAGCGCGGCGAATGGCAGATACTGCAGCTCGGCGTGCGGGACGAGGATCAGTCGGGTCTTCCCGGCGAGCAATCCCGTCTCTTCGACGGGAGCGATCAGCGCCGCGTGCAGCCGACGCAGTGGCCCGCGCCAGAGAGAATCGGTCCCCCGCGGGGTGAGGACGCCGCGGGCGAACTCGACGAGTCGCGCCAGCTCCTGGCGCCGCATCCCGAGATCCAGCACGGCAACGGTATCGCTGGTCACGACGAAGACCAGCGTCGCCGAGTCGCTCACGAGGTACTCGATGAACGCTGCCTCAGGCGCGAGTCGCCGCGCGACGCTTTGCCAGGTGGCGACATCGGGCGCCACGAGGGCCGCATGCCGCGGCGCGCGCTCGCGCGCCTCGAGCAGCAGGTCGGCGTAAGTCTCCTGCGCGCGCAGCAGCGACTCACGAGTCGTGCTCGCGTTGAAGGCGACGTCGGATCCGCGGAGCGTCTGATCTGTGGCGTCCGCCTGCTCCAGATCGTGCGTCAGCTCGCCGATGCGGCGGCGCAGGTCTTGCTCCCGCGCAACGATGTCCTCCGCCGTATCGGGCGCGGTCGTGATCCGTGCCCGCGCGAGCAGCTCCAACATCTCGCGCGCCCGCATGCGCTCGCTCGCCTCGAACGACGCCCCGACGAGGCCGCGGTCGCGCTCGACGAACGCGAGCTGCGCGTAGACTTCCCATTTGTCCGCAAGAAACGCCGACCTCCGCTCGGGCAAGACGAGG
>WNFZ01000196.1_pt1 | contig 57595 bp, 44 predicted proteins | sample 5400081 | NCBI WGS metagenome assembly WNFZ01 (sample SAMN13153365, study PRJNA577476) | soil metagenome | isolation source: 80 cm soil or saprolite under grassland replicate 1 | place: USA:California | collected 2016-06-15
GTACCTGGTCGACTACGAGCACGAGATCCGCGAGGAATGGCTGGCCGGCGCGACAACCGTGGGGGTCACGTCCGGGGCCTCGGTCCCCGACGAGCTGGTGTTCCGGGTGCTCGACTGGCTGGCCGAGCGGGGCTTCACCGACGTGGCTGAGGTCACGACCGCCCAGGAGAAGCTGGTGTTCTCGCTGCCGCAGGAGCTCAAACGGGAAATGCGAGCGGCCGGCGCCGCGCGCGTCGGCGAGGCCGCCCGGCTGGCGGCCACCGCCGGCGGGCCCGGGTGAGCAATCGTCGGTGGACCCGGAGTGCCCGGGCCCACCGACGCGTAATGCCTGCTAGAAGACCGAGACGCCGTACCTGGCGAGCGCTTCAGTTACGGGCTGGAAGAACGTCGTGCCGCCGGTCCGGCAGTTCCCGCTGCCGCCGGAGGTGAGGCCGAGCGCGACGGTGTTGTCGTACAGCGGCCCGCCGCTATCACCGGGCTCGGCGCAGACGTTCGTCTGGATCATTCCCTTGACCGTCCCGGCGCCGACGTAGTGGACCGTCACGTTGAGCGCCGTCACGGTCCCGGTGTGGACCCCGGTCGTGCTGCCGCGGCGGGTCACCGCCTCGCCGACGTAGGCGTTGCCGGCCGAGACAATGTCCTGGCCGCCGGCCGTGCCGGAGATCGTGATGGACGTGTTGGTGTACCGCACGATGCCGTAGTCGTTGTTGGGGAAGCTGGAGCCGGCGCGGTCACCGAGCTTCACAGTGTGAGCGGCGTCGGCGAACCATTCCGAGGCGAGGTCGGTGCAGTGCCCCGCGGTCAGGAACGAGTACGTGCTACCGCTGCGCACGTTGAACCCGAGCGAGCAGCGGTACTGGCTGCCGTAGATCGCGTCGCCGCCCGAGATGAGGGGCCTGAATACGCCGTTCGCGCGCTCGATACGGGCTGCGCCCTTGGTGCCCCAGACCGCGGACTCCAGCTGGGCAAAGCTGGCGCCGCGGACCGAGCTGTCGATGGTGATCACCACCTGGTTCGCGGCCGGGTCAATCCCCCAGGCCGTACCGGGGATACCGGTGTCTAACCGGGCCATGAGCTGGGCGAGGTTGTCGCTGCTGCGCGGTGCGGCTGTGGCCTGCCCGGCGGACAGTGTGGTGATGGCGACGACCGTGAGTGCCACGGTGGCCGCGGAGAGAAGGACTTTTCGAACGGTTCTCACTCTTCGGTCCTCCAGCGGGAAAGGTGGGTGCGGATCGGCGCTGTCCCGGCCCCGGCGGCATAGCACCATGGAAATAGTCACATTGTTGTGAAGAACGTTTCAAGTATTGTCGATCTTGTATAAGAACTGGCACCCCGCCCGGTGCTCAGGCACCTGGTTCAGGCGATCGAGCGGGGTTTCTGCCGATCAAACGGCCGGGGTTGGGAAGACGCTGTCGACCAGCTCCGGCGCCTGGAGTTGGCGCGGTGCCGTCTCGACCTGGGCCGGCGTTTCCAGCTCGTCGCCCGAGACGCCGAGTTCGGCGAGCTTGCGCGCGCTGACCAGCACCCGCGCCTCCAGCGAGCCGACCGCCTTGTTGTACGCCGTGACGGCGCTCCCGAGCGAGCTGCCGACCTTGGCCAGGTGCTCGCCCATTGTGGACAGTCGCAGGTAGAGCTCGCGGCCGAGGGTGTGCACTGCCACCGCGTTGCGGGCCAGCGACTCCTGCCGCCAGGCGTACGCGACCGTGCGCAGCAGCGCCATCAAGGTCGCGGGCGTGGCGAGCACGATGTTGCGGGCGAACGCGTGCTCCAGCAGGGTCGGGTCATGCTGGAGTGCGGCGTCGAGGAACGGGTCGGCCGGCACGAACAGGACGACGAACTCGGGCGTGGGTTCGAACGCGGTCCAGTACGCCTTGGCGGCCAGTCCGTCGACGTGCGCCCGGAGCTGCCTGGCGTGCGCGACGAGATGACCGTCCCGGGTGGACTCGTCACGCGACTCCATCGCGGTCAGGTACGCATCGAAGGGCGCCTTGGCATCGACCACCACCTGCCGACCTCCGTGCAGGCGCACCACCAGGTCGGGGCGGACCGTGCCGGTGTCGGTGAGGCCCGACACCTGCTCGGCGAAGTCGCAGTGCTCGAGCATGCCGGCGGCCTCAACGATGCGCCGCAGCTGGTGCTCGCCCCACCGGCCGCGCACCTGCGGAGCGCGCAGGGCCGAGACCAGCTGCCGGGTCTCGGTGCGCAGCCCGCCCGCGACCTCCTGCATCGACCGCACCTGCTCGCGCAACCCCTCGTAGGCGCCGACGCGCTCGCGCTCCAGCTCGGCCACCCGGCGCTCGTAGCGGTACAACGCCTCGTGCAGCGGCGCCACCGCTTGGGCGAGCGCCGCCTGTGACTGGCCGCTCGCCTCGTAGGACAGCGCCCGCAGCGACTGCTCCAGCCGGACCTCGCCCTCCCGGGTGGCGCGCAGGGTCGCGTCGAGCCGCGCGACCTCGACGGATGACCGCGACCGGGCGGCCAGCCAGCCCAGCGCCAGGCCGGCGAGCAGTCCAACGAGCACCAGCAGGAGATCCACGGGCACCAGCATGACGGACGGGTATGACAAACGCCTGTACCGTCGTAGGTATGGGTTGGTGGCTAGTCGTTCTGTTGGTCGTTGGGGTGGTGGGTCTCGCCGTGTTCTGGAACCTGGGTCGCAAGAAGCGTGAGGCGCAGGTGCTGGCGGATGCGCGGGAGGAGGCCCAGCGCTGGTACGAGCGGCTGGGCGGCCAGATCATGAACCTTCCGCCGGGTGACGAGGCCGCGGTCAAGCAGGCGCTGGTCGACGCCGGTGAGCGGTACAACGCGGCGGGCAGCCAGCTGGAACGGGCCAGCACGCTCAAGCAGTACGAGCTGGCGCGCGAGACCGCGCTGGAGGGCCTGGCCTACGTGCGGGCGGCGCGCACGGCGCTCGGCCTGGACCCCGGTCCGGACCTGCCGCCGCTGGCCGGCCAACGGGCCGCCGGGGCGATCCGGGAAGACCGCGAGGTCGACGTGCAGGGCCACCGCTACAAGGCGAGCCCGAACCCTGGCAGCGACACGCCGTACTACTACCCGGGCGGCCGGGTGCAGGGTCGGCCGATTCCCGCCGGCTGGTACTCCGACCCCTGGTGGAAGACCGCGCTCATCGCCGGCGCGGCCGGGGTGGGCTCGGTGCTGCTGTTCGACGCGTTGTTCACCGGCTTCGGCGGCGGGTACGGCGGCTATGACGCGGGGTTCGCCGACGGCGTGGAGGACGCCGACGCCCATGACGGCGTTGACGGTGACGGCGGTGACGGCGGTGACGGCGGTGACTACGACGCCTCCGGTGACTACGACGCCTCCGGTGACTACGGCGGGGACGACTTCGGCGGGGGCGACTGGGGCGGCGGCGACTTCGGCGGGGACTTCTAGGCCGGTCACGGCTCGGCCCGAATCGTGCCGCGGACGCCGGCCCGCAGCCGGTCCAGGTAGGCGCGCTCAACCTCGCGCCGGACGCCTTCCGGGTCGTCGGTGACCCGATCGGGGTGTACGTGCAGCAGCTGGGCGCCGTACTGGCCCAGCGTGGCGTGCCGGGCCACGGTGCGCTCCCAGTCGCCGGAGTCGATGTCGAGGCCGAGATCCACCTCGGCGATCCAGGCGTCGGGGCTGGGCAACGCACACCCGTCCGGGGCGAACAGCCGGGGCCGCCACAGCACCTGGGGCAGCACGGCCGAAGCGGCGAGCACGGCGGTGAGCACCGCGCGTGCCGAGGACGGCGCTCCGACCACCGTGTCCAGGGCGCGGCGAACCATGGCGCTGCCCTGCCGCGGGCCTACGGCCAGCTCGGCGGCGAGCTCCTCCAGTGTCGCGAGCTGCCGATCGACCACGTCGGCGACCATCGCCCGGACGGTCGCGGCGTTACCGAGGTGTCGAGCGGCCTCGACTACGGCGCGCGCCGGGGAGGTCGTCACGAGGGGACCGTCGTGGCGCGGGTTCGGGTCGAGCCGCCGGCTGCGGTGCACCCGGACGAAGCTCGTCGAGGCGATCTGCCGCGGGTGCGCCACCAGCACCCGGACGTACGGCTCGGCCGGCACCGCGCTCGCCCCGTAGTAGCGCAGCACGGCCGCGCCGGTGACCTGCGCCCCGGGCCCGGCGTAGAGGTACGCGGCGACCAGCCGCTGGCGCGGCGTGGGCTGCGTGTCGAACGCGGCGTAGATCGCCGGCAGGATCACCTGCCAGCTGCCGCGGGCCAGGCGCCATCGCAACGCCGAGCGGGTCACGCCAGCCGGCACCAGCTGATCTTGACGGATCAGACCGTCTTGCGCCGCGAGGAGCGTGTCGAGATGGGAGTCACCGACCACGACTTCGGACTGTGCGGGTGGCACAGATACCCGGGCAATGGTCTATTGGCGGCTGTGGATAACCAGCGGTGTGCGGGTGGTGTGGTGGTCGCGAAAGCGACCACCACACCACCCGCGCGGGGTCAGAATGCACAAGCAACCGTGAGATCGTCGGTGCGCCCTGGTCGTAGGTCGAGGACGCCGATCCGGCCCGCGGCGCGTAGGTCCGCCGCGGCGACGGAGAGCTGGTCCAGCACCGCCGCCGGCCCGAGCACCTCGGCCAGGGACACCTCGGCCTTCATCGACAGCCGGCGGTCCGACTTGGCGCGCCGGACCTGGTGCAGCGCCTCGCTCACCACGCTCAGCACGCCGGGGTCCCCGCAGTGGCCGGCCAGCTCGTCGGTGGTAGGCCACGGGGCCTGGTGGATCGAGCCGGGCCGCCACCAGGACCAGATCTCCTCGGTGACATAGGGCAGGAACGGGGCGAACAGCCGCAGCTGCACCGATAGGGCGAGCGCCAGTGCGGCGCGCGCCGACCCGCTCGCCACCCCCGTAGTCCCGTATGCCCGCTCCTTCACCAGCTCGATGTAGTCGTCGCAGAACGCCCAGAAGAAGCGCTCGACCACCTCCAGGGCGCTCGTGTGGTCGTACTCCTCCAGCGCCGACGTGGCTTCGGTGACCACAGTGGACAGTGTCGCGAGCATCGAGCGGTCCACCGGCGAGCTCACGCCGCTGCCCAGCGCCGAGCTCGCACCCAACCCCAGCACGAACCGGGAGGCGTTCTGCAGCTTGGTCGCCAGCCGCCGGCCGATGCGCATCTGGTTCTCGTCGAACGCGATGTCCACTCCGGACCGGCCGTTCGCGGCCCAGTACCGGACCGCGTCGGCGCCGTACCGCTCCACGTGGTCGCTCGGCGTGCTGGCCGCGCTGAACGACTTGGAGATCTTCTTGTGGTCCGGGTCGAGGATCCAGCCGTTGATCTGCGCGGTACGCCAGGGCAGCCCACCGAGCTCGGTCCGCGCGCGCACCACCGACGAGAACAGCCAGGTACGGATGATCTCGTGGCCCTGGGGACGGAGGTCCATCGGGTACACCCGCTGGAACAGGTCGGCATCGCGCTCCCAGCCGCTGACGATCTGGGGCGTGAGGGACGAGGTGGCCCAGGTGTCCATCACGTCGGGGTCGGCCACGAAGCCGCCCGGCTTGCCGCGCTGCGCCTCGATGTAGCCGTCGGGCACGTCGGTCGTCGGGTCGATCGGCAGGTGCGACTCGGGTGGCGTGATGGGCTCGGCATAGTCCGGTTCCCCGGCGGCGTCCAGCCGGTACCACACCGGAAACGGCACGCCGAAGAACCGCTGCCGGCTGATCAGCCAGTCGCCGGTCAGCCCGTTGACCCAGTGCTCGTACCGGTGTCGCATGTGCTCGGGCACCCAGCGCAGCCGGCGTCCCAGCCTGACCAGGTCTTTTCGGACATCGAGATCACGACCACCATTCACGATATACCACTGCCGTGAGGTGACGATCTCCAGTGGCACGTCGCCCTTCTCGTAGAACTTCACGGCGTGGGTGATCGGGCGCGGTTCGCCGACCAGGTCGCCCGACGCCGCGAGCAGCTCCACGATCCGGGTACGCGCCTGCGGCACGGTGAGCCCGGCGAGCCCGCCCGGTGCCTCGGGCACCAGCCGCCCGTCGCGACCCACGATCACGCGGGTGTCCAGCCGCAGGTCCCGCCACCAGGTCACGTCGGTGAGGTCGCCGAACGTACACACCATCGCGATGCCGGTACCCTTGTCGGGCTGGGCCAGCGGGTGGGCGTACACTGGAATGTCCACATCGAACAGTGGAGTGTGGACGGTGTGGCCGACCAGGCCGGCGTACCGCGGGTCGGCGGGGTGGCAGACCAGCGCCACGCAGGCCGGCAGCAGCTCGGGCCGGGTCGTCTCGACAAGCACCGGCTCACCGGACGGTCCCCGGAACCGCAGCCGGTGCAGCGCCCCCGGCCACTGCCGGTCCTCGAGCTCGGCCTGGGCCACCGCGGTCTGGAAGGTCACGTCCCACAGGGTCGGCGCCAGCGCCTGGTACGCCTCACCGCGCGCCAGGTTGCGCAGGAACGCCTGCTGCGACACCGCCCGGGCCACCGGCCCGATCGTCGTGTACTTGTACGACCAGTCCACCGACAGCCCGACCAGGCGCCACAGGTGCTCGAAGGCCCGTTCGTCCTCGGCGGTGAGCCGCTCGCACAGCTCGATGAAGTTGCGCCGGGATATCCGCACCGGGTCCCGGCGGCCGGGCGACGGCACGAACGCCGGATCGTAAGGCAGCGACGGGTCGCAGCGCACGCCGAAGAAGTTCTGCACGCGCCGCTCGGTCGGCAGGCCGTTGTCGTCCCAGCCCATCGGGTAGAACACCGCCTTGCCGCGCATCCGCTGGAACCGCGCGACGAAGTCGGTGTGGGTGAACGAGAACACGCTGCCGATATGCAGCTCACCGGATACGGTCGGCGGGGGAGTGTCGATCGCGTATACGTCCGCCCGGTCCTTCGACCGGTCGAACGCGTACGTGCCCTCCTCCTGCCAGCGCCGCGACCACTTCTCCTCGAGCCCGTCCAGCCTGGGACGCTCGGGAAGCCGGTCGGCGGGGCTGTTCGCCGTGTCCGTCATGCCGTCGATGCTACGAGCGCCGGCGGCGCGGCTCGAACGAGTTTCAGACCAGCCTCACTGGTCTGTGCTCGCCTCCGCCACAACCCGGCTCCGGCTGCGCTCAGACGAGCCAAACTGGTCTGTGCTCGCCTCCGCCACAACCCGGCTCCGGCTGCGCTCAGACGAGCCAAACTGGTCTGTGCTCGCCTCCGCCACAACCCGGCTCCGGCTGCGCTCAGACGAGGCTGTCCCGCCACTGCCGGTGCAGCTCGGCGTACCGGCCGGTACCCGTGATCAGGCGTCTCGGCGAGCCGTCCTCGACGATGCTGCCCCCGTCGAGGACGAGCACCCGGTCGGCGATCTCCACAGTGGACAGCCGGTGGGCGATCACGATGGCGGTACGGTCGGCGAGGATGGTACGAAGCGCCCGCTGGACCAACCGTTCGGACGGGATGTCCAGCGAGGAGGTCGCCTCGTCGAGGATCAGGACGACCGGGTCGGCCAGGAACGCCCGCGCGAACGCCACCAGCTGGCGCTGGCCGGCCGACAGCCGGCCGCCCCGCTTGCGGACGTCGGTGTCGTACCCGTCAGGCAGTGCCTGGATGAAGGAGTCGGCCCCGATCGCCGCCGCTGCCGCCTCGATCTCCGGCCGGATCGCGCCGGGCCGGCCGAAGCCGATGTTCTGCGCGACGGTACCGGAGAACAGGAAGTTCTCCTGGGTCACCATGACCACCGCCCGGCGCAGGTCGTCGTCGGACAGGTCCCGCAGGTCCACACCGTCCAACGACACCGAGCCGGCCGTCGGGTCGTAGAAGCGCGCCACCAGCTTGGCGATCGTGGACTTGCCGGCGCCCGTCGCGCCGACGAGCGCGACCGTCTGCCCCGCCGGGATGTGCAGGTCCAGCGCTGGTAGGACGATCCGGTCGGGGCGGTAGGCGAACGAGACACCGGTGAAGCGGACCTCGCCGCGCGCGCCGGTCGCCGGCACCGGCTTCGGCGTCTCGGGCTCCGCAACGGCCGGCGGCTCATGCAGTACGCCCGCGAGCTTTTCCAAGGCCGCGGTGGCCGACTGCAGCGAGTTGTAGAACTGGCTCAGCTCCTGCATCGGCTCGAAGAACCGCCGCAGGTAGAGCAGGAACGCGGCGAGCACGCCGACCTCGGTCTGGCCGTGCAAGGCGCGGTAGCCGCCGTAGGTCAGCACGATGGCGATGGTCACGTTGCCGATCAGCTTGATGCCCGGCGAGTACGTCGCGATGAGCCGGTGCGCCGTCAGGTTGGCCCGGCGGTAGTCGTCGTTGACCGCCTCGAATATCTCGTTGTTGCGCGGCTCGCGGCGGAACGCCTGCACCGCCCGGACTCCGCCGAGCGACTCGACAAAGTGGACGATGACCAGCGCGACGGCTTCGCGGGTACGCCGGTAGGCGATCGCCGAGGACTTCTGGAACCACCGCGACAGCCACAGCAGGAACGGGAACGACACCATCGTGGCCAGCGCCATCGGCCAGTCGAGCCACAGCAGGATGCCCGCCACGGACACCACCGACAGCGCGGCCAGCACGAGGTCGTCGATACCACCGTCGACGAGCTCGCCGATCGAGTCCATGTCGCTGGTCAGCCGGGACACCACCCGGCCCGAGGTGTACCGCTCGTGAAAGCCGATGGACAGCCGCTGGAAGTGGTCGTACACCCGCTGCCGCAGATCCAGCAGGAGGGCCTGGCCGATGCGACCGGACAGGATCAGGAAGCCCCGCTTGGTCAGGTACTCGGCGACCGTGGCGATGGCGAACGCTACCGCCACGACGGCCAGGACGACGCCGTTGTGCGACGAAGCCAGCGGCGGGATGCCCCGGTCGATGCCGAGCTTGACCAGGTACGGGCCGGCCATCCCGGCCGCGTTCTGCAGCAACAGCAGCGCCACCGCGAAGACCAGCAGCCGCCGGTGCGGGCGCATCAGGGAGGCGAGCAGCGCCCGGCTGTCCGAGCGCAGCCGTACCAGCGCGGCGGCATCCGGCGCCTCGGCGGCGCTGCGTTCGGCATCGGCGTCGCTGGCGATCCCCCGCCACGCCTCGACGTCCAGACTCACCAGGCCCCCGTTCTCGTCATGCGGATCCTGAAATCGCTCGCTCGCGCGGCGCTGTTCGCGACGTCTTCCCTCGTCGCTTCGCTCCTCAGTCCAGACGCCGCCGCGCCAGCTCGCTCGCTCATGCGGCTTCCGCCGTCGCGGAGAGCACCGAGCGGTAGCGCGGAACCGTAGCCAGCAGCTGCGAATGCGTACCCACGGCGGCGATCCGGCCGTCGTGCAACAGCGCGACCCGGTCGGCGAGCGCCACGGTCGACGGCCGGTGCACCACGAGCAGCGCCGTCGTGCCGCGCAGCACCCGGGCCAGCGCCTCCTCGACGAGCGCCTCGGTGTGCACGTCCAGCGCCGACAGCGGGTCGTCGAGGACGAGCACCCGGGGCCGCGTCACGACCGCGCGGGCCAGCGCGAGACGCTGGCGCTGCCCACCGGACAGCGACAGGCCCTGCTCGCCAACCCGGGTCGCCAGCCCCCATGGCAGGTCGTAGACGAACTCCGCCTGCGCCACCGCGAGCGCCTCGGCGATCTCGGCGTCCGTCGCGTCCGGGTGGCCCAGCGTCAGGTTCTCCCGCACGCTCATCGAGAACAGCATCGGTTCCTCGAACGCCACGCCGACGATGCGCCGTAGCGAGTCGATGCGGTAGTCGCGTACGTCGCGCCCGTCGATGGTGATCCGGCCGCCGGTGACGTCGTACAGGCGCGGTACCAGCGCCACGAGCGTGGTCTTGCCGGAACCGGTGACCCCGACGATCGCGAGCGTCTCGCCCGGGAACAGCTCCAGGTCGATCTGCTCCAGCACGTTGACTGCGGCGTCCGGGTAGCCGAACTGGACCGCCTCGAACCGCAGCCACCCCTCGATCCGCGACGGCTCCACGGCGACCGCGCCGGGCCGGTCCACAATGGACGGCTCCGTGTCGAGCACCTCGTAGATCCGGTCGGCGGCGGTCATTGCCTCCTGGCCGTTGGCGATGATCCAGCCCAGTGCGTCGATCGGCCAGACCAGCATGACCTGCAGCGACACGAACGCGACCAGGCCGCCCAGGGACAGCGCACCGCGCGCCACCTCCAGCGCGCCGACCACGAGCACGGTCGCGAGCGTCGCGTTGGGCACCAGGTCGAACTGCGACCAGCTGGTCGCCAGCATCCGCGCCTTGCCGACGGCGGTGTCGTGCAACCGGCGCGCCCCCTCGCTGAACCGGCCCGCCATGTGCCGGCGCCGGCCGAAGGACTTGATGACCCGGACTCCCTGCGCCGACTCCTCGATCTGCGTAGCCAGGTCACCGAGCTGGTCCTGCACCTTGCGCGCGGCGCTGAAGTACTGGTTGGTGAACCGCTTGCTGATGACGAACAGCGGTACCGCGCTGATCGCCACCAGCAGTCCGAGCGGCCAGTAGATGTGCAGCAGCAGCGCGACCACGGTGACGTACGTACCGAGGTTGATGACGAGGAAGATCAGGCCGAACGACAGGAACCGCCGGATCACGCCGAGGTCGGTCGTGACCCGGGACAGCAGCTGGCCGGACTGCCACCGGTCGTGGAACGAGACCGGCAGCCGCTGCAGGTGGGAGTAGAGGTCGTTCCTGATCGCGGCCTCGATGCCGAGCGCCGAGCTGGACTGCACCCAGCGCCGCATGAAGATCAGCACCGCCTCGACCACCCCGAGCGCCAGCGCGAGCGCGCCGAGGAGTAGCAGGCCGCTGGAGCTGCCGTGCCGTACCGGGCCGTCGACCACCTGGCGGACGACGAGCGGGACTACGAGGCTGACCCCGGTCGCCACGGCGGCGGCGACCATGAGCCAGACCATCTGGGCGGCGTACGGCCGCAGATAGCGCAGGATGCGCCAGAGGTTGCGCAGCCGTCCGCCGCCCAGCCGTCTACGAAGCCATCGGCTACCGACCACGCGCGCGGCGGGAGGGTCGGCAGCGTCGGGCATTCTGCGAAGGTACCTGGCAGATACCGACGATCACACGCGAGTTTCGTCATCTGGGGACGAGGCTCGGCGAGCTCTCCCAACGCAGCAGCCACCGTTTGACCGGCAGCCCCCAGCGGTAACCGCCGAGGCTGCCGTCCGCGCGGACCACTCGATGGCACGGCACGAACAGCGCGCACGGGTTGCGGGCGCACGCCTGTGCGGCCGCGCGCACCGCAGCGGGCCGACCGGCCCGGGCCGCGAGCTCGGTGTACGAGATCGGTTCGCCGGGCGGGATCGCGCGAAGCGCCTGCCATGCCGCGGACAGGAACGGCTGAGCTAGCTGGCGCTCGCCTGCGCTCGCGCGGCGCACCGGCTCCGCTAGCTGGCGCTCGCCTGCGCTCGCGCGGCGCACCGGCTCATCAGGCGACGTCTTCCCTCGTCGTCGCTTCGCTCCTCCTCGGTCCAGACGCCACCCGCCGGTGCGCAGGTCCACGGGGATCTCGTCGATGGCTGCCAGGTCGCCGTCGTGATAGGCCAGCGCGGCCTTCGTGATCGGCCCGAGGTCCGCGCGGGGCTGCGGTTCCGGCAGCGGGCGTACGAGCGACAGCAGCTCCCGCACGTCACCCGTCCAGCCGCTGGCCAGTACGGCCTCGTCCGTGGCCACGATCGTGAACGGGCCGACCGGTGTGTCTACTGTGGACGAATACGTGATCATTGTTGCCTCCAGAGTCGGATCACCGCGTACGAGCGCCAGGGCGCCCAGCGTTTGGCGTAGTCATCGAGGATGGTCGGTTCGTCGGGCAGGCCGAGCGCTCTGGCGCCCCGGCGTACTCCGAGATCGGTGGGCAGGAAGACGTCGGGATCGCCGAGCGCGCGGAGGGCGACGTAGCGCGCGGTCCAGGCGCCGACGCCCGGCAGGGCGAGCAGCCGCGCCTCGGTCTCGTCGCGGTCGGCGCCGCCGTCGAGCAGCAGGTCACCGGCTGCCACCGCCTCGGCGAGCGCCCGGATCGTGCGCCGACGCGCGGCCGGCATCGCGAACGCCTCGTCTGGCAGTGCCAGCACCTCTTCGGCGCTGGGAAACGGGACCAGCCCGTCGCCGGTCGAGCCCACGAGCCCGTCGCCGGTCGAGGCGACGAGCTTGCCGAGCACCGTGCGGGCGGCCGGGACCGAGATCTGCTGACCGACGATGCCGCGTACCGCGACCTCGAAACCGTCGGTGGCGCGCGGAAGGCGTACGCCCGGTTCTGCCGCAACCGGCGCGGCGAGCGCGGGATCGGCGGCGAGCACCGCGTCGACGGCCTCGGGATCGGCGTCGAGGTCGAGCAGCCGCCGGCAGCGCGCGACGGCCGGCGCCAGGTCGCGGACTTCGGTGAGGCGCAGCGTCGCTTGCAGGTAGCCCTCCCGCGGCGAGAGCGCCACGGTGGCCGTGCCGTTCGGCAGGCGCAGCGCCCGTTCATAGGTAAGGCCATCACTCGACTCGACGCCCGGGATCGCTCGTGCGGCAAGGAACCCGAACAGCGCTGGCGCGTACAGCGGCGCCCGGCATGGCAACCGCAGCGTGATCGTGCCGGCCGCGCCGTTGGCGGCCGATGCGACAGCGGTGCCATTGGCTTGCGACCGCGGTCCTCGCAAGCTGCGGTCCTCGCGCTGCACGGCCCCGCGCAGCTGGGACGGCGCCCGGCCGTAGATCTCGCGGATCGTGTCGTTGAACTGGCGGACGCTGCCGAAGCCGGCCGCGAACGCGATCTCGGCGAGCCCGAGCTTCGTCGTCTCGACCAGCGTGCGCGCCGTCTGCGCGCGCTGCGCCCGAGCCAGCGCCAGCGGCCCGGCACCCAGCTCCGCGTTGAGCATGCGGTGCAGGTGCCGTTCGGTGTACCCGAGCCGGCGCGCGAGGCCCGGCACGCCGTCGCGGTCCACGACGCCGTCGGCGATGAGCCGCATCGCCCGGCCGACCACGTCAGCTCGCACGTCCCAGTCCGGCGAACCGGGGGCGGCGTCCGGCCGGCAGCGCAGGCAGGCGCGGAAGCCGTCGCGCTGGGCGGCGGCCGCGGACGGCAGGAACCGTACGTTCGAGCGCTTCGGGGTGAGCGCCGGGCACGAAGGCCGGCAGTAGATGCGGGTGGATGTTACGGCCGTGACAAACCAGCCGTCGAAGCGCTGGTCGCGGCTTTCGACAGCGCGGTAGCAGCGGTCGAAGTCCAGTTCTGCGAGCACGTTCCGATCCTCCCTCGCGGTCCGGGTCGAGGCTCGCGGTTTTCGGACATGCTGATGGCGTACGGGTGAGAGCGCTCCGCGTCGGCTCGCCTACCCAGCGAGACAACCTAAGTGAACTGGCGAGGCCTTATAGGGAAGGTTCCCGATGCGTCATCCGTCACAGCGGGGCACGCTGCATGCGTGTGACCGTATGTACGGGATGCCCGTGCGGCACGACCGGCCCCAGATACGGGGGCAAGGGGGGAGGGGCCGGTCAGGTAGGTCCTGGTGCGTCGCTCGCGGCCCACGTCGACGTACCGGGACTTACCGCCGCCGTCCGCCGGCGGGCGTCCCGGAGGGAGCAGCCGAGGATGCAGATCACCGTCGCGAACTATTCGAAGCACCCGGACGAGAAGGTGCAGACGGTCGTACGCGCGATCAACAGGCAGATCCGCGAGGACTTCCGGCCGTGCTGGGGCCAGGAGGGGCTCCTGCGGCTCGGCCGGCGTACCGCGGCGGCGCTCGACCCCCAGCACCCGGTCGAGCTGCGGGGTGACGCGATCCTGTACCTGCTCGACGACGTGCACGACCCAGGCGTGGAGGACATTCTCGGCTCCCACGCGGAGAACGCGCATGGCATCCCGTTCGGCTTCGTCTACACGGCCATCTCCGACCGGCTGGGCGAGCCATGGAGTGTCACGCTGTCACACGAAGCCCTCGAGCTGCTCGGCGACGCGAACGTGAACAAGCTCGCCGCCGGCCCCGACCCGCGCGACCCGAAACACCCGGACCGGTACGTGCTGCACTGGTTCGAGATGTGCGACGCGGTCCAGTCCGAGTCGTACAAGATCGACGGGGTCGCGGTCTCCAACTTCGTGACGCCGCTGTACTTCACGATCGGCGAGCAGGACGCCGGCCGCAACGACTTCCTCAGCCGGGCGCACCGGGGCCGTACGCTGCCGTCGTTCGGCGTCAACCCGGGCGGGTACATCGGGTTCCTCGACCCGGTGACGAACACGATGGACATGTTCGCGGCGGACAGCGAGGCACGGCGGCGCCTCACGATCAAAAGCGAGATCCGGTTGACCCGGCGTGCGGCGCGCTACCGCGACCTCGCGGAGCGGGTAGCGAGCCGGGAGGCGGTACTCTTCGACGATCTCGAACCGGCCGACTCGATGGAGCAGTCGTGAGGCCCGTACTCCTGCCGCCGGCCGGACTGCCCGAAATGGACGGTCAGCACGACGCGTGGGTCGACTATCTCGGCCGGCAGTTCAAGCAGGAGATCCGCTACATCCGCGAGCGCTACCACCCGGCCGGCGCGCCGATCGACGGTGTGGTCCCCGTGCAGTTCGTCGACCTTACGGACGAGACCGTGCCGGACGGCGCCGTGCTGCAGGCGGTCACCTGGAGCGGGTTCCCGCGCAAGCTGCTGATCCAGGAGCGCGACGGTGACGTGGTCGCCTATGCGGCGGCCGAGCACGCGCGTACCACCCAGAGCATGCTGTACACCGCGGACGGCGAGCCGTTCGAGCTCTCCTATCGCAACGGGGACGAGTACCTGGAGTGGCGCGCCGAGCGCGACGACCGCGGCCGGCTGCGCCGCATCACCTTCACCTGCGAGCCGCCCGACTACTGGAGCGTCGTGGCGCAGGGCTACCCGTCGCCGTTCTTCATGCTGCCCGGCAACCAGACGCCCAAGCGCCGCCGCAACGCCGGGCGGATGGATCGGGTCCTCGCCCGCTACCGGGAGGTCGTCAGCCCCGACGTCCAGCCCGAGGACCTGGTGTTTGCCCAGGATATGTACGACCGGCCGGCGCGGCCGGGTCGCCGCCTGGCGTTCCGGGCCGGCGAGTACAACCCGTGGAACACCTGGAACATCGACAAAGGCATCGTCCATCTCTCCCATCCGGCCAACACGCTGGGCGAGGAGATCGAGCTCGTCGGCGACGCCACGGTCCTGCGCAGCACCGCGTCCGGGCGCCCGCTCCAGGCCGCCAAGTGCCTGCTGTGCTGTGGCGGGTTCGGCGACGTCAACCGCAGCAGCGACCCGGCGATCGGCGCGGCCGTCAACGAGCTCGCCCGCGCCGGGTACGCGCTGACGATCGCCGACCCGGTCGGGCTGTACATCTCGCATCTTGAGGACGCGGGCTGGACCCGGCCCGACGGCGCGCCGGTACCGGCGGGATGCTGGCGGATCGAGCGGATGGCCGCCGGCGCACCGGGTCTGGCCGGCACGGCCCGGGGCGTGCGGGCTGTCTACGAGGTCCCCGAAGGCGAGACCTACGACGACGGCGTCACCCGCCCGCTGCTGGTCGGCGATCTGCGCATCGGCGGCGTCCCGATCCGGTACGCCGGCCAGGTCGCTGAGGCCGTCCGCATGGTCCTGGTCCTCGCCGCCTGGCCGATGAGCGGCCGGATGCCCAAGCCGGTGTGCTGCGAACCGGGGTACCGCTGCTGCCGGCACCGCGACGGGGGCGAGCTGCTGACGCTGCTCCAGGCGGCGGACGGGCAGCGCGCGAAGCCGTGCGACGAGTGGCATGTGGACGCGTTCGGAGTCGCCAGCGTCTCGGCGGATCACCGGTACCGGCAGTTGGGAGGCGGGTAGCAGCGCATGGTTGGTTCCCGGTATTCGGGTTGGCGCGGTTCCGGGTGGCGTGGGCCGGTCGGGCGCGGGCCGGTGGTCGACGTCGCCCAGGTCCAGGGCAATGTGCTGCCCGGGTTCGCCGCCAACCATCAGATGCTGCTGGCCTTGCGAGTGGAGCGGCCAGCCGCGGCACGCGCATGGCTCGCCTCGCTCATCGGCGAGGTGACCACAGCCGGCGAGATGCTCCGCGCGCGGCAACGCAAGGCGCGCCGCGGCCCCTGGCTGAACCTCGGCTTCTCCTACCTGGGCATCGCCAAGCTGATCGAGTCGCAGTCACGCTTCAACGACGAGGCGTTCCGGGCCGGGCTCGCCGCCCGGTCGAGCCTGCTGGGCGATCCGACCGACCTCGACGACGAGGGGCATCCGTCCCGTTGGGTGGCCGGTGGTCTGGACACCGCCATCGACGTGCTCGTCATCGTGGCCGGGGCGGAGGCGTACCCGGTGCAGCGGCGGTGCGCCGAGATCCGCGACTCGGCCGTCCATAGTGGACTGGGTTGGGTCTGGCAGGAGCTGGGCTCGCGGCTGAGCCGGGAACCCGACGAGCGCAACAGCGAACACTTCGGCTTCCGCGACGGCATCTCGCAGCCGGGGGTACGCGGCTGGTCGGCCGACCCCGAGCAGCCGCTGAGCCGGCGCCTGATCAACAACTCGCGGCTGCCTGACGGGCCGGACTACGCCGCGCCCGGTACTCCGCTGGTCTGGCCCGGGTCGTTCGTCTTCGGCTACCCCGCGCAGAACCCGATCGACGCCCGTGCGCCGGGTCCCATGTCGGTCGCCGGCCCGTACTGGGCGCACAACGGCTCGTTCCTGGTCTTCCGCAGGCTGCGCCAGGATGTGGTGCGCTTCGCGGAGTTCCTGCGAGTCGCGGCCGCCAAGCACGGCCTGGAGCCGGATGCGCTGGGCGCGTTGCTGATCGGGCGGTGGCGCAGTGGTGCGCCGATCGTGCGTACCACCCCGGAGGGCGGCCAGCCGCCGGGGAAGGACAACCGGCACCTCGGCGCCGACGCCGATGCCAACAACGACTTCGACTTCACCAACGAGCTGCCCGAGCCGGTGTTCCGCGACGGGCACTCGGCCACGTTGCACCGCCGCGCGAGGGTCGACCCGCTGGGCCTGGTCTGCCCGAACAGTGCCCACATCCGCAAGGTCAACCCGCGTGCCGGGTACACCGAGCAGGGCGGCCTGGAAGACACCCTGACCCGCCGGATCCTGCGCCGCGGCATCCCGTACGGGCCGAAGCTGGACGACCCGCTGCGCGCCGACAAGCAGGAGCGCGATACCGACCGCGGGCTGCACTTCCTGTGCTACCAGACTTCGATCGTCGACCAGTTCGAGTTCCTCACCCGGATGTGGCTCAACTCGCCGAGCGCACCCCGTGGTGGCGGGATGGACCTGCTGGTCGGGCAGCGGCCGGGCGGGCCGCGCAGCTGCTACCTCCAGGTCGGGTCCGCGCCGCCGATCCGGCTGGAGACCAGCGAACGCTTCGTCATCCCCACCGGGGGCGAGTACCTGTTCGTCCCGTCGATCTACGGCCTGGGCAAGCTGGCGGACCCCGACTAGAGCCAGGGCTAGACCCCCTGCGACGCCTCAGCGAGCCCCAGGCGGTACGCGGCCGCGGCTGCCTGGCCACGCGTGCGTACGCCCAGCTTGGTGATGATGTTGGAGACGTGGACGCTGGCGGTCTTCTCCGAGATGAACAGCCTCGTGGCGATCTCGCGGTTGGTGTGACCCTCGACGATGAGCAGCAGCACCTCGCGCTCGCGCGGGGTGAGGCGGACCTGGTCGGCCGCCGAGGTGCCCGCGGCCCCGTCGGGCTGCTCGGAAGCCTGGGCCGGCACCGACAGGTCGATGCGGCCGCGCCGGGCGAGCACCTCGATCTCGCCGAGCAGGCCGGTCGGCTCGTCGTCCAGCTCCGCCACATGCCGGCGGGCGGCGCGCATGGCCTCGGTCGCGACCCGGGGCGCCTTGCCGACCAGGGCGGCCTCGGCTTCGCGGAAGCGGGCGTACGCCGCCGACGCCGGAAACCGCAGCCGCTCCCATGCCTCGGCGGCGGTCGACCAGGACGCGTGGTCGGGGCGCTGGCACAACCGTGCGTACTCGGCTTCGCAGGTCAGCGCGTGCGCCTTGGCCTCCGGGAAGGCCGCGCTGGGGCGCGCGGTGGCCTCGCGAGCGCGGGCCAGCAGCAGCTCGCCGGCGCGCCGGGCGTCGCTGACCTGGCTGGCCTCGCGCCGGCTGGCGCGCTCGACCTCGTCGGCCTCGGCCCGCAGGCCGAGCGCGCAGAGCCGGATGGCCAGGTGGTCCTCCTCGGAGCCGGCCAGCAGGTCGAGGCCGCGCCGCACGGTCGCCCGGGCGCCGTCGTGGTCGCCTTTCCAGACGGCCAGCTCGGCCGTTGCGGCGAGCAGGTTCGCCAGCGCCATCGGGTCGGTGGTTCGCCGGGCCCGGGCGTTGACCAGGTCGAGGCCGCGTTCGGCGTCCCGGAGCCGGCCGCGGGCGGTGTCCAGCTCGACGCGGGTGACGTAGGCGAACAGCGCCAGGCCCTCGGGCACCGACCGGTCGAGCACCTCGCGGGTCAGCGTGTCCGCGCGGGCCCAGTCGCCCAGGCGGAACAGCACGGCAGCCGTGATGCCCAGCAGCACGCCGCCGGCGGTCAGCTCCACCCGCAGCCGGCGCATCATCGCGATGCCCTCGTCGGCCAGCTTGAGCGCCTGCTCGTGGCGGCCGACCAGGGGGAGCACGGTGACCAGGTTGGTGTACGCCCGGCAGACCGCCTCGACGTCGTTGTCGGCCTCGGCCATCGTCCGCGACTCCTGCAGCAGGGCGATTCCCTCGTCGTGCTCGTCGAGCATCACCATGCAGAAGCCGAGCGTGTTGAGCAGGTGCACCTCAGCGGCTCGGGCGCCGGCCTCCCGGGCGACCAGCAGCGCCTCCTCGCAACGCAGCCGGGCCTCGCGGTACCGGGAGCTGAGCATCACCATCGCGCACTGCTCGGCCAGCACGCGCGCCCGGGCGTCGGAGACGGCCTCGACGCCCAGGAGCCGGCTCGCGGTCTCGTACGCCTCGACCGAGCGCCGGCCGTCACCGGCCTCCCAGAGGTAGAGCCCCAGCCGCTCGTGGAGCATGCCGGCGCGGGCCGGCTCCCTCGCATCGTCGACCAGGCGCAGCGCTCGCTCGACCAGGGCGATCGCCCGCGAAGTGTCGCCGACCCAGCGCGCCGCCTCGGCGGCCTCCCGCAGCAGGTCGACCAGCTCCGGCTCGGCGGGCCGGGCGGGCCCGGGTACCCGCTCCCACAGCTCCAGCGCCAGCTTGTACTGGCGGTCGGCGTCGCTGAAAGCGAACAGGCTCGCCGCGGAGAACCGGGCGGAGGCGATCGTGGCGACCAGCGCACGGGGAAACTCGCGGGCCTCGTACCAGTGCCGCGCGATCTCGGCGGTGACGCTCGGGTCGTCGACCGGTGCGCATTCGCCGGACTCCAACGCCCGCGCGGCTCCGGCATGCAGCGCCAGCCGATCTCCGGGTAGCAGGCTCTCGTACACCGCGTCGTGCGCCAGGGCATGGCGGAACATGTACAGGCCGGCGGGGCTCGTCACGATGATCTGGTGCTCCGACAGCTCCCGGAGCACCCGCCGCAGCTGCCGGGCCGGCAGCTCCGACGCTCGCGCGAGCAGGCAGTGATCGGCGAGCCGGCCGCACACCGCGAGCACCCAGAGCGTCTCCTGGGCCTCCTCGGACAGCGCCGCGACCCGGCTGAGCAAGATGTCGCGCAGGCGCGCCGGTACCGGGTGGTCGGAGTGGCCCAGCCCGGCCGCGACCAGCTCCTCGGCGAAGAACGCGTTGCCCTCCGACCGGGCCAGGACGCTGTCGATGACCTCGTCATCCGGTGCCTCGGCGAGCACACCGGTCAGCAGCTGTGCCAGCTCCTCCCGGTGGAACCGGCGCAGCTCGATGCGGTCGGTCCGGCTGTCCCGGTTGAGCTCGGCGAGGAAGCTGCGCAACGGCAGCTCGGCGTACTCGTCGTCCCGGCACGTCGCCAGCAGCATGAACCGCTCGCGCCGCACGTTTCGCAGCACGAACCGCAGCAGGTCCAGTGTGGACTCGTTCGCCCAGTGCAGGTCCTCCACGACCAGCACCAGCGGGCGGTCCGCACAGAGGTCCTGCAGCAGCCGCAACAGCCCTTCGAACAGGCGAAGCTGGCCGATGTCGCCGGCGATCTCCCCGTGCTCGGGATCGAGCAGCACGCGCAGCGCTCCGTCGTCGGACTCGCGCAGCGCCTCGACCACCGGACCGTACGGCAGGCTACCCCCGCCGATGTCCACACACCCGCCCACCAGCACCCGAGCGCCGCCGGCCTCCGCCTGCCGGACGAACTCGTCCACCAGACGAGTCTTGCCGACTCCGGCTTCGCCCTTGACAAGCACGACTTTCGGCGAGCCCTCGGCTGCCGCCGCGAGTGCCCGCTCCAGGTGCCCCAGCTCGTCGGCCCGCCCGACGAACGAGGTGCGGTAACTACCAGGCGTCATGTCGCAGGTGCCTTGCTCCCGGGTTCGCTGTTGGTACTGCTGTATTGATGATCGCCTGTGTTACGGTTCGTGCGTTTTCGATGGCTACTGAGCGTAGACTTGTGACCTTACCTGGCCGGAGCAACCTGGTCCGTGGGCGGGGCTGGCGGGCTGCGTAAGCTCGTGTGTCGTGACGCTTTCGCTCGGCATCGTCGGCCTGCCCAACGTCGGCAAGAGCACGTTGTTCAACGCGCTGACCAAGAACTCGGTATCGGTGGCGAACTATCCGTTTGCCACGACCGGGTCGAACATCGGCGCCGTGGGGCTACCGGACCCGCGCCTGGACAAGCTCGCCGAGATGTTTGACTCGCAGAAGATCGTGCCGGCGCAGGTGTCGTTCGTGGACATCGTCGGGCTGGTGCGTGGCGCGTCGACGGGCCAGGGTCGAGGCAACGCGTTCCTGGCCAACATCCGTGAGACGTCGGCGATCTGCCAGGTGGTACGGGCGTTCACCGACCCGAACGTCGTCCATGTCGACGGCAAGGTCTCGCCGGCGGATGACATCGATACGATCAACATCGAGCTGATCCTGGCCGACGTGCAGACCCTGGACAAGGCGTTGCCCCGGCTGGCGAAGGAGGCGAAAACCCGCAAGGAGCGGCTGCCGGCGTTCGCTGCCGCTCGGGCGGCGCGAGACCTCCTGGACAGCGGTACGACACTCTACGCGGGCGCCGCCGCGGCCGGCATCGACGCCGCGGAGCTGCGCGAGCTTCATCTGCTGACCGCCAAGCCCGTCCTGTACGTCTTCAACGTCGACGAGGCGCAGCTGGCCGACTCCCGGTACCTCGACGAGCTGCGCGCCTTGGTCGCACCCGCCGAGGCGATCTTCCTGGACGCCCAGGTCGAGGCGGAGCTGATCGACCTGCCCGAAGCGGAGGCGCGCGAGCTGCTGGAGTCGATCGGCCAGCCGGAGCCGGGGCTGCACCAGCTCATCCGGGTGGGCTTTCGCACCCTGGGCCTGCAGACGTTCCTGACGGCTGGCCCGAAGGAGGCGAGGGCCTGGACGATCCCGCTCGGGGCGACGGCGCCGGAGGCCGCCGGCGTCATCCACACCGACTTCCAGCGCGGGTTCATCAAGGCCGAGGTGGTTGCCTACGACGACCTGGTCGCGGCTGGTTCGATGGCGGCGGTGAAGGCGGCCGGCAAGGTCCGCCTCGAAGGCAAGGAGTACGTGATGCGCGAAGGCGACGTCGTAGAGTTCCGCTTCAACGTTTAGTGTCGACGCTCGTTGGTTGTCATTGTTGACCGTCCGCGGTTCTGGCGCGTTTGTCACCTCCTCTTGGACACCTATGCGTCCGCGCTTGGTCCCTCGTTCGGCCGAACTGCCCCCACTGCTGTCGGCAGTAGGCGTAGGGTGACCGCTCAGCGACAGGTTGCCCCGCCGCTGACGACCGAATCGGGAGTTCAGGATTGCCTCGTGGAGAAGGCCGGCGTCGCAGCCCGCGAACATGGGGCTACTGGACCGAGCAAAAGTTGTCGATGCTGGCCGCCTATCTGGAACGGTTCACGACAGCATCCAAGCGATCGCCGCGAACGCTCTACCTCGATCTCTTCGCTGGCGAAGACCGTAACCTGAGTCGGACGACCGGCGAGGAGATCAGCGGTTCGCCCCGCGTCGCGCTCGACACCGCGCCGCCGTTCACCAAGCTCGTGTTCTTCGAGCTCCCTGCTCAGGCAGCGCGACTCGAGGCCGAACTCCGAGCGGCCTATTCGGGTCGCGACTTCGAGGTAGTCCCCGGTGACTGCAACGAACAGGTCCAACCCGTGCTCGAACGCCTGAGCCGCGATGACTGGAACTGGGCACCGACGTTCGTGCTCGTTGACCAGCAGGCGGCCGAAATTCGTTGGTCGACGCTGGAGCAGCTGAGCCGGTTCAAGCGGACCGACAAACCCAAGGCCGAGCTGTGGCTTCTGTTCGCCCCATCGATGCTGCCTCGGGGACTCGCCAGCGTGAAGCCCGATGCCGTCGAACGGTTCGCCAGTCGGATCACGGCTATGTACGGCACCGAGGACTGGCGGGACGCGTACCTCGCCAGGAGCAGAGGGTTGCTCACGGGCGCCGAGCTACGCGACGAACTCCTCAACCTGATGCGGTGGCGGCTGGAGAACTTGCTTGGGTACCGGGTGACGCACTCTTTCGAGATGAAAAACACGAGGGGGATGTCGGTCTACAACATGGTCTTTGCGACCGATCATCCTGCTGGGGAGAGGATCATGAACCACATCTACGGCAAGGCTGCGGAAGTCCGGCCCCAGATGCAGGCGGAAGCGGCGGCGAAGGTGCAGGCGGAAAGGGAAGAGAAGTCGGGCATGCCAGGCCTGTTCGCGCCGCTCCCGAAGGCAGTGAAGCCCGACGATCTCTACGCTCATCAGCCGCCTGGGCCGCCCTATCAGCTACCGCTCGACGAGTAGTGACAGCTCCGGTGCCGGCATCTCGTCCCATGTCCGACCGTCGAGAACCCGCCCACCTTGCTTGGGCGTCCGACCGCCCCACTGCTTGAAAAAGAACGGGACCTCGCTCCGCAGACAAAGATCGCGAAGTTCCCTCACCCACTCTGGCTGCATGGGTCGATGACGAGGCCCAGACTCCCCGCCTGCGATGACCCACTCGATTCCGTGCAGGTCCAGACCAGTCATCGGTCCCAGTAGCGGCTCGCATGAAAGGAAGCGGACACCGGCGGGCACCTGACGAAGATCGTCGACCCGGCTGAGCACCCTGTCGTCTTCGACTGACACGCCGATCCAGACGTTTGGCGGCCAAGGCAAGTCATCGGCGATGCGACGCAAGCGCCGCGAGCGCTTGGTCAGCAGTTGGTAAGTGTGCTGTGGCGTATCTGTCATCACCTCGAAGACGCCACGGATGAAGCTCAACGGAACCTTGGCGTGGAACAGGTCGCTCATCGAGTTCACGAAGACGAGCCGCGATCCGCTCCAGCGGTACGGGTCTCCGAGAACCGACTCGTGCCAGGCGATGCCGAAGCCCGGTCCTGAGGTTCGAGGGTCGCCGTCGTGCTGGTACTTGTCGACGCCCATCGCCTTGAGTCGTTTGGCCATGGCCAGGGCGTAGCAGTTGTGTGTCGCGATTCCAGCTGCAATGAAGGTGCCGGACGTCGTCTGAATATCGACCAGCTCACGAGTGCCGATACGTCGGATGCCATCGACTTTGGCAGCTTGCTTCCCCGGGAACCGACGCCCGTAGAAGTCGCCGGCTTTACGGGTCAGCACCGGTTGGATGGTGGAGAGGAATCTGATCTTCTCTTCGAGGTCGCCGACGACCCGCTCACTGCGACCGGATGCGCTGCGGAAGTCCTCGCGCTCCGAACGAAACCCCAGTTCACCGATGTACCGATGCGTAACGTCGAGTAGTCTGTTCGCCTTGGTCTGGTTGAACCGCAGGTTCTTGCCGCTGTAGCAGCCGTCCGTGTCGAAGAACCCGGCGAGAAACCCTGCCTTCCAGCTCGGGTCGTCCCGTTCAGGAAGGCATTGATCGCGGATGGTTATGAGGTTGGCTATCCTCCGTGTCTCGACCTTGGCCATGGCTGCCGCCCGTCCAGTGTCAGTGACGGACGGAGAGGAGCACCCGCCATCGAAGCCACGAATCGCGATGTCGGTGCAGCCCAGGATGTTGAACGCTTGGACCACTCGATCAAGAATCGGTTGGTCGCTCGCCAGCACAGCGACCCGCAGGTATGACTGCTTGGTCTCGTTCTTTCCCGAGCCAGCGATGCGGAATGTGCCATCACCTCCGATGACGCCCGCGAGGTAGCCCACCAGGTAGGGCTCGGACTCCGTGTCAGGAAGCCACGCCGGCATGCCGATGTCGATCAGCCCTGTGTGGATGGTCAGCCGCTCGGCCTCTCGCCAGTACGGCCGGGCGTGAGCCAGGAATCGATGATCGATGCTAGCGACGATCGTGCGTCCACCAACGGTGATCTCAACGGCTTCGGCGACCGTCCGCCAGGCGTGGACAACGGTGGCACGTTCATACAGCCGGTTCTGACCAAGACCAGGGTTCTCGGTGAACCCAACGACCTCGTCACCGCCTGCGATCTTCCCGATCGGCCGCCAGCTCATGTCCGCCATGAGCACCGGCGTGTCGGGGTCCAAGCAGTTGTCGCAGCCCGAGGAGATCCGATCACAGCCGGTCGTCGGATTCCAGGTCGCCTCGGTCCACTCGATGCCGGTTCCGAAGGTCACCCGCCCCCTCCCCTCCAGTCGACGTCCCTGGACTGCACGTTAGATCATGAGTCCGTCATTTCTCCCGACGAAGGTCATCCGCCGCGCCGATTGGCTGTCCGAGAGACTGACCGGGCTTCGCCGTTTGAGCCAACCAGCCCTGCCCGTCCCTTGCCGCGTCCGGTCCTCGGGTGTCGGCCACAGATGCCAATACGTCGAGAGCGTGGTGTTGGCGTGGGCGCGGCCAAGCGCCGGCTGCCACTGTCACGACGTCGCAGCCGGCGGCGATCAAGCCCGATGTGTAGGCGTGCCGAAGATCACGCAGCCGGCGGCCAGGCATCCCGACTCGCTTGTATGCCTTCGCAGCGGCCTACAGGCCGAGGACTGGCTGCCGGGCAGGCGCGCCGGAGACGCCGTAGGACGAACGTAGAGCGGCGCACGTCGGTCCGTCGAGCCGAACGAACCGCCTGGACGGGTGGCTACGCGACGCCGATGATCGTGCGGTAGAAGTCCTCGATGCGGGCGGCAAGCGCGATCTCGCCGGCAGATAACGCCGGGTCGCGCGTGCAGAGCTTGATCTGCGTATGGCCGTTGAGGCGCCGGATGTCGGGGCGTAACTGCAGCGCGTCTGCGGCGACCTTCACCCGCTCGGCCAGGGCCACGTGTTGAGCGTCGTCGAGCCGTAACGTGCGGCGGAGCTCGCCGCCGTCGCGGGTCCAACCTTGCAGTAGTGTCAATGCGTCGCTGAGATAGTCGCGGGACTGTTCACCGGTGCGCCGCTCCTTACCCCACCGAGCAATCATTGCCACATCCCTCCAGGCGGCGTCGTTGCCGGCTTGTGGCCGATTTGAAGCCTCCCCGTCATCTTCGGTGCATGCCATCCTTCCCGGCCAGAGGCGTCATGTCCACGTTCACAATTCCCCCGTCTGGTGACCTACGGGGCGGGGCCGGCACCCGAATTTCACCTTGATCTGGCACGCTGGACCGCCGTGCACACCGAACGGTCGATTCCCACGGTCATCGTCGGCGCCGCGATCATCGCGGAGGGGCGCGTGCTGGCATGCGAACGCGCCGAACCTCCGGATATGGCCGGCCGCTGGGAGTTTCCCGGCGGGAAGGTGGAGCCCGGCGAGGACGACGCCGAGGCGCTCGTCCGAGAGTGCCAGGAGGAGCTGGGCGTGACGATCGAGGTGTGCGATCGGGTGGGCGGCGACGTGGTGCTCGGGCACGGGCGCGCAATCCTGCGGGTGTACGCCGCCCGCATCATCGGCGCCGAGACGCCCCGTCCGATCGAACACGCCGAGCTGCGCTGGTTGGCCGCTGACGAGCTGGGCAGTGTGGTGTGGCTGCCCGCGGACGCGCCGATCGTCGCGGCGCTGCCGCCACTGCTGTCCCTGGGCAGCGTGCCGTGCAACTGACCTGACACGACGCGCCGATCCGCCGGCCGCTCAGGGCCGCTCAGGGCCGCTCAGGGCCGCTCAGGGCCGCTCAGTGCTCCTCGGGCGCGGTGGGGTGCTGGTAGGACAGCTGCTCGGGCGGGAGCGGAAACTCATGGTCGTCGCCGAACGGCGACGCGGCGCCGGAACGGTCCAGCAGGAACTCGCTGATGTTGATCCGGCCGTCTGGACGGACCTGCGGGCCCTGGGGAACGGGCCCTGTGGTCTGGTGCCATTGCGTGCTGATCTCCGCCTGGGCGCCCGCCGCGGCCGCCTCGTCGGCGACTGGCGCGCCGGTGCCAGAGCCGCCGGTGCCAGAGCCGCCGCGCACGCCACGGATACTCGTGGCGCCAACCGGCTCATCGAGCCGCTCAACCTGGTCCCGCCGGAAGATACGTCGTCCGAGTCGCACGACGGGATCATAGCGCCGGTCGACCACGCGCTCCTTGACCGGAATGATCGCGTTGTCGGTGATCTTGATGTGCTCCGGGCAGACCTCGGTGCAGCACTTGGTGATGTTGCAGTACCCGAGCCCCTGCTGCGCCTGGGCGAACTCCTTGCGGTCGGTTCGCGTGTCGAGCGGATGCATGTCCAGCTCCGCCGCGCGGATGAACAGCCGCGGGCCGGCGAACGCCCGCGTGTTCTCCTCGTGGTCGCGGATGACATGGCAGGTGTTCTGGCACAAGAAGCACTCGATGCACTTGCGGAACTCCTGCGAGCGCTCCACGTCGACCTGCTGCATGCGGTACTCACCGGGGCGCAGGTTCGGTGGTGGCGCGAACGCCGGCATCTCGCGGGCGCGGACGTAGTTGAACGACACGTCGGTGACCAGATCGCGGATCACCGGGAAGGTCCGGATCGGCGTGACCGTGATCGTCTCGCCCTCGTCGAATGTGGACATCCGGGTCATGCAACCCAGCTGCGGCTTGCCGTTGATCTCCATGGAGCAGGAGCCGCACTTGCCGGCCTTACAGTTCCAGCGCACGGCCAGGTCCGGTGCCTGCGTGGCCTGCAGGCGGTGGATCACGTCGAGGACCACCTCGCCCTCGTTGACCTCCACCTGGAAGTCCGCGAGATCGCCGCCGGAGTGGTCGCCACGCCAGACCCGGAAATGGCGCTTGACGCCCATCACTCGCCGCCCTTCCCGGCCGCGACGATCGCGGCCAGCTCCTCTTCCGTCAGGTACTTCGACAGCTCCGCGGGATCGAACAGCGCGGCGAGCTCGGGCCGCATCTGCGGCAGCGGCTTCGGTTCGAGCTTGATGTCTTCGCCGTCGAGGGAGCAGACGAGGTTGACCTTGCGCCAGACCGGGTCCATCTTCGGGAAGTCCTCGCGAGTGTGCCCGCCGCGGGACTCCACGCGCGCCAGCGCGGCCCGCGCCGTGCACTCCGACACGGCCAGCATGTTGCGCAGGTCCAGCGCCAGGTGCCAGCCGGGGTTGTACCGCCGGCCACCGCCCACGCCGACCTTCTTGGCCCGCTCCTTCAGCTCGGCCAGGCGCCCCAGCGCGTCCTCCAGCTCGGCCTTGCGCCGGATGATGCCCACCAGGTCCTGCATCACCTGCTGCAGCTCCTGATGCAACGTGTACGGGTTCTCGCCCCCTTCGCCGCGGTTCAGCGGAGCCAACGCCGTCTCCACAGCCGCCTCCATGGCGGCGCCCGGCACCCGTACCCGCGAGCCGGCCGAAGCGGTGCGAGCCGCATACTCGCCCGCCCGCTTGCCGAACACCAGCAGGTCAGACAGCGAGTTGCCGCCCAGCCGGTTCGAGCCGTGCATGCCGCCGGTCACCTCCCCGGCCCCGAACAGGCCCGGTACCACCGACTCCGTCGTATCGGCGTCGACCTCGACGCCGCCCATCACGTAGTGGCAGGTCGGGCCGACCTCCATCGGCTGCTCGGTGATGTCGACATCGGCCAGCTCCTTGAACTGGTGGTACATCGACGGCAGCTTGCGCCGGATCACGTCCGCCGGCAGCCGCGAGGAGATGTCGAGCAGGACCCCGCCGGCGGGCGTACCCCGGCCCTCCTTGACCTCGTTGTTGATCGCGCGGGCGACCTCGTCGCGGGGCAGCAGCTCCGGCGGGCGCCGGTTGTTGTCCGGGTCGGCGTACCAGCGGTCGGCTTCCTCCTCGGTCTCGGCGTACTGCTTGCGGAACACGTCGGGCACGTAGTCGAACATGAACCGCTTGCCCTGGGTGTTGCGCAGCACGCCGCCGTCGCCGCGGACCGACTCGGTGACCAGGATGCCCTTCACCGAGGGCGGCCAGACCATGCCGGTCGGGTGGAACTGCAGGAACTCCATGTTGATCAGCGTCGCGCCGGCGCGTAAGGCGAGCGCGTGCCCGTCACCGGTGTACTCCCAGGAGTTGCTCGTCACCTTGTACGCCTTGCCGACCCCGCCAGTGGCCAGCACCACGGCCGGCGTCTCGAAGACGACGAAGTCGCCGGACTCGCGGTAATAGCCGAACGCGCCCGCGATGCGGCCGTTGACCACGAACAGCTCGGTGATCGTGCACTCGTGGAAGACCCGCAGCCTCGCCTCGTAGTCCTCGTACTGCTCGTAGTCCTCCTGCTGCAACGAGACGACCTTCTGCTGCAGCGTGCGGATCATCTCCAGCCCGGTGCGGTCGCCGACGTGGGCCAGCCGGGGGTACTCGTGCCCGCCGAAGTTGCGCTGGGAGATCCGGCCGTCCTTGGTCCGGTCGAACAGCGCGCCGTAGGTCTCCAGCTCCCAGACCCGCTCGGGCGCCTCCTTGGCGTGCAGCTCGGCCATGCGGAAGTTGTTGAGGAACTTGCCGCCCCGCATGGTGTCGCGGAAATGCACCATCCAGTTGTCGTTGCTGTTGACGTTGCCCATCGCCGCGGCCGCGCCGCCCTCAGCCATCACCGTGTGCGCCTTGCCGAACAGCGACTTGGAGATGATGGCGGTCCGCTTGCCGGCCAGCCGCGCCTCGATCGCCGCGCGCAGGCCGGCGCCGCCGGCCCCGATGACAACGACGTCGTAGTTGTGTCGTTCGATGTTCGTCATCTCGCGGCCCTCAGTGGTAGAAGCGTAGGTCGGCGATCCAGCCCGCGGACACGGCCATCACATACGCATCGGTCAGCGCCAGCGTCCCCAGTGTGATCCAGGCCAGCTGCATGTGCCGGACGTTGAGCTTGGACACGAACGTCCAGGCCCGATAGCGCAGCGGGTGCTTGCTGAAGTTCTTCAGCCGCCCGCCGACGATGTGCCGGCATGAGTGGCACGACAACGTGTACGCCCACAGCAGCACCACGTTCGTCAGCAGGACGAGGTTGCCCAGCCCAAAGCCGAAGCCGCCGCCCTTACCGTGGAACGCCACGATCGCGTCGTAGGAGTTGATGACCGAGATGATGAACGCGGCGTAGAAGGCGTACCGGTGTGCGTTCTGGAAGACCAGCGGGAAGCGGGTCTCGCCGGTGTAGCGCTTGTGCCCGTCCGGCACGGCGCAGGCCGGTGGCGACAGCCAGAACGACCGGTAGTACGCCTTGCGGTAGTAGTAGCAGGTGAGCCGGAACAGCAGCAGGAACGGCAGGCTCAACGGCGCCCAGGGCAGGATCTTCCAGTCCGGGGTGAACCGGCCGAAGTGCGCCGCCTCGGGAATGCAGGCGGTCGATGTGCACGGCGAGTAGAACGGCGTGAGGTACTGGTAGTCCGCCACGTAGTACCACCTGTGCAGGTAGACCCGGACCAGGCCGTAGGCCAACCAGGCCGTCAGGCCGACCACGGTGATTGCGGGAGGGAACCACCACCGGTCGGTGCGGAGCGTCTTCGCCGCGATATCGGCGCGCGTGCCGTCGCCGGCGCGTGCCATCGGGGGTCGGGCCGACGTCGTGGTCATGGTCGTGTTCGCTCCCTGTTCCGGGTACTGGGCCCCACGTCGGTGCACACGTTACGCCCGAGCCAAGGCGCCCTGGCATGTGACCCGGTGTGCAGAACCTCACTCGCGTCGCCAACTTCCCGCGCTGGTCGGGCGTCCTACGAGCGCCTGCGACCGGTCGCGCGAGCAGGTGCCGGCTAGAGGTCCGGCCGGACCAGCCGGCGGACCACGCCGCCGCAGTCGCGCACGTCGGCGTCGAGCAGCACATCGACCGCCAACCGCCCGGACCGCGATCGGGGGACGACGAAGAAGGCGGTCTCGCCGCCGGCCGCCTCGCGGTCCAGGGCGCTGGCGTACGCGGTACGCGCCTCGACCAGCAGGTGCCAGGCGGACACGTAGTCGCCCCACCGCCGGCCGCGCCAGTCGGACCGCAGGCCGTCCAGCTCGGCGAGGAACGGAGCGACCGCGGCGTTCTCGGCTCGGATCGCGGCTGCCCGCTGCCTGGCGGACTTGGCCGCCCCGGGTGGCGCCAGCCGGTTGAGCCTGGTCTCCAGCTCGCCGCAGGCGCGCACGGCGGCCTCGCGCGCGCGGTCGGACCGCTCGCCCGCCCGGAGCGACCGGACCCCGAGGGCCGCGACGGTGACGACGGCCGCCACCGCGAGCACGACCGCCAGAGCCAGTGCCAACCACAGCCGCCACAGCCGCCACAGCCCGGGCGAGGGCGGCTCCGGCCGTTTCGCGTCCTCGTCCACGCTCACAGTCAAACAACCCAGCGCCAGCGGGCCGCGAGGTGGTCAGCCGTCAGCCCGAGGCGCCTCCGGTGTAGTTCCAGGACGCCAACCGCACCGCCGGGCAGGCCATCCATTCGATCTCCCAGTCGGGCGGCTGCGCGACGCTGTGCGTACCGACGCCGAGCACGGCGCCGGGCGCGAGCGCCTGGGGGTACGACTGGGTGAAGCGCAGGTTCTGCACCGGCCTGGTGATCTCCCCATGCTCGATCAGCCACACCCCGTTGCGGGTCAACCCGGTGACGACCATCGTCCGCGGGTCCAGCACGCGGGTGTACCAGTGGTCGGTGACGAGCAGGCCCCGTTCCACCCCGGAGACCAGTGCGGCCACCGACGAGTCGGTCGCCGGGCCCTCCACTTCGGACACTCGCTCACCCGAGCCGGCGGGCGGCAGCGCGAGGTTCACCGGTACCGCCCCGAAGGCGCCGGCGCCGGCCAGGGCGTGACCGGTGGACGTGGTGCCGCCCTCCGCGGCGGTACGCCGGTCGTGCGCCACCGCTCGGGTCACCCCGCCCGAGACCAGCTCCAGCCGCCGTTTCGGTGTGCCCTCGGCGTCGAAGGGCAGCCCGACCGCCCCGGGGGCGGTCGTGTCGTCGTAGAGGGTGATCGAGGGGTCGAGCTGCTGGGCACCTGGCTCAACGAACGAGATCCGTTCGTTGTAGGCCTTGCCGTTGAACCCGTACGCGGCCATGTTGCGCAGCACGTCGACCATGGCACCGGGTTCCAGGACCACCTCGTAGCGACCGGGCGGGAGCTCGATCGGGTTGGCCCCGGCCCGCGCCTTGGCCAGCGCCCGCGCGCCGAGGATCGCGCCGTCGATGTCGGCCAGCCGGCTGGACGCGAGCCGGGCCACGCCGTCCGACGAGCCGGTGCGCACGATGCCGTCCATCGTGGCCGCCGTGGTGGCACCGGACAGTGACTGGCCGGCCGAGTTGGCGAACGCGGCGCTGATGTAGCGCGTCTGGCAGTACCCGGCCGTCTCCAGCCCGGCGGCGGCGTCGACGAACGCCCGGACCCGGGCCGCCCGCTCCGACGGCGCGGTCCCGACGGTGGCCTCATCGACCGTACCCTTGGTCAGCACCGGTTCCGGTGGCGCCAGTCCCGGCCAACCCGGGTCGCGGGGGGCCAGCCGGGACGCCTCGACGGTACGGGCGACCAGCTCGCGCAACCCTTCGTCAGAGGTGACGGTCGTCGCGCCGGCGGCGGTGCGCCCGTCGCGATGCAGCCGCAGCCGCACGCCTGTCGTCGCGTCGGCCACGTTCTGGTGGATGAACGAGTTGGCGAACCGGGTCAGCGCCAGCTCCTCGCGGGCCACCAGCACCTCGGCTTCGGCGTCCGGTCCGACCGCGGCGCGGACCAGGTCGAGCACCTGCGCCGCCACATCCAGCTGCGTTGCTAAGGCGAGGCTCATCCCGTTACCCCCACCCGGACGTTGGTGAAGCGGGCGGGCGCGGCCGGGTGGCCGGTGTGGCCGATCTGGCCCGGCTGACCCTTGCCGCAGTTGGGCGTGCCCCACGGCACGATCTCCGAGGAGAGCATGTCCATCGAGCGCCAGAAGATGGGCCCGATGCCGGTGTACGTCGGGTTGCGCAGCAACCTTCCGAGCTTGCCGTTCTTGATCTCCCAGCCGATCTCGCAGCCGAACTGGAAGTTGAGCCGCTTGTCGTCGATCGACCAGCTCCGGTTGATGTCCAGGTAGATGCCGTCGTCGGTCGCGGCGATCATCTCCTCCAGCGTGTGCGGCCCAGGTTCGAGCCCCACGTTGGTCATCCGGACCATCGGCAGCCGCGCCCACCCGTCGGCGCGCACGCTGCCGCCGTAGTCCAGACCTGCGACCGCGGCGGAGTCCCGGCCGGCCAGCACGCCGACCCAGATGCCGTCGTGTACGGCGTGCCGGGCGGCGGCCGGGGTGCCCTCGTCGTCGTACCCGAACGAGCCCAGGGCGCCCGGAATCGTCGGGTCGATCGTGATGTTCATCAGCTCCGAGCCGTACCGCAGCGACCCGAGCTTGCGCAGGTCGAGCCAGGACGTACCGGCGAACGCCGCCTCCCAGCCGAGGATGCGGTCCAGCTCGATGGCGTGCCCGACCGACTCGTGGATCTGCAGCGCGAGCTGCTCGCCGCCGATGATGACGGTGGTCTCGCCCTCCGGGCACTGCGGCGCGGTCACCAGCGCCCGCGCCTCTTCGGCCACCCGCGTGGCGTGCTTGCCGAGGTCCAGCTCGTTGACCAGCTCCCAGCCGCGGGTGCCGTACTGGCCCCGGTTCGATGGGTAGGAGCGCCGCTGGGTCTCGCCTTCGCCGATAACGGTGGCCGAGATGCCGGCCCCGCACTCGCGCATGTGCTGGTCGATGCGATGCCCCTCGGAGGAGACGAACCACTTGCGGGTGTCCCAGATCTGGTAGACCCCTTCGGCGATGTCGGCGCCGGCGCGGCGGGCCTCGCCTGTGGCGTTCACCAGCAGGTCGCCCTTTTCCGATAGCGGTACCCCCAACGGGTCGATCTCGCACGCGTTCGCCCAGGAGCCGACGCTGGCGACCGCCGGTACGAGATCGGCGCCCGGGCCGGGCACCGTGGCGCTGGCGGTCGCGATCGCCGCCGCGGCCGCTCCCGCGTTGCGGGCCGCGAGGTCGGTCAGCTCCGGTACGGCATAGAAGCCCCAGCTCGACCCGACCAGGGCACGCACCCCGACGCCGACGTCCTCGTTCTGAGCCATCTCTTCAATCTCGCCGTTGCGGGCTTCCATCGCCTCGTACCGCCGATGCATCACGCGCGCGTCGGCGTACCTGGCTCCGGCGGCCAGCGCCGCCTCCACCGCCGCGGTCGCCGCGTCGAAGTCGCTCACGCCGCCTCCTCGCGTCCCGCTCGGAGCCGCCGCTCGCGCCCGCTGCTGAGCCTGCTGGTTCGCTCGCTCCGCTCGCTCACGCCGGCACCTCGCTGCGCTCGGTGCCGTCGCGAGGCTCGACGAGGCTGAGCCGGCTGATTCGCTCGCTTCGCTCGCTCATGAACGCAGCTTAGGCCGGCAGCGAGCGGCGCACGAAGTCCAGCTCCAGGCGTAGCAGCCCCTCCGACACCCCGGTTGCCATATGGGTCGCCCCGGTCAGCGGGATGACCGCGTGTGGCCGGCCGGCTGCGAGCAGTGCGGCGGACAGCCGCAGGGTATGCGCGGCGAACACGTTGTCGTCGACGAGCCCGTGTACCAGCAGCATCGGCCGGGCCTGCTCGGGCCCGCGCGGCGGCTCCGCGGCGGCTTCCAGCAGCGAGTTGTGCTCGTAGATGTCCGAGCCGTCGGTGGGCAGGCCGAGGTACCGCTCGGTGTACGCCGTGTCGTAGAGGCTCCAGTCGGCGACCGGCGCGCCGGCCACCGCGCAGTGGTACACGTCGGGGCGGCGCAGCACGGCGAGCACCGCCAGGTACCCGCCGAAGGACCAGCCGCGGATCGCCACCCGGGCAAGATCGAGATCGCCGTGCTTGTCCGCCAGCGCCGCCAGCGCGTCGACCTGGTCGGCGAGCACCACGTCAGCCATCCGCCGGTGGATCGCCTTGTCGAAGCTGGGCGCCACACCGGGCGTACCTCGGTTGTCGACAACGACCACCGCGAACCCGGCGTCGGCCCACCACTGCCGTTCCACCCACCGGGGTCGCACGCTCTGCACCTCCTGATGGCCGGGGCCGCCGTAGATGTCGACCAGCACCGGCAGCTTGCGACCGCTCACGTGGCTGCGCGGGTAGAGCACGCCGGTCGGCACCCGCCGGTCGGTCACCCGTTCCAGCACGGGGCGCGGTGCGTACGGCGCGGCCGCCGCGTACGAGGCGAGCTCGCCGACCGGCTCGCCGGACCGGTAGACGACATGCCGCCAGCCCGCGTGGTCCAGCGAGGCCGACCCGATGACCATGGCGTCCCGGCCGACCTGCCCCTGGTGCCAGCCGGCCGACGTGGTGATCCGGCGGACGTCGGTGCTCGGCGCCCCCATGCCGACCCCGGCCGTGGGCACCCGGTAGAGATGCTGCTCGCTCGGCTCGCCCTCGCTGGCCTCGATGAGCAGCTCGCCGGTGCTCAGCCGGCCGCAGACCCGGCGCACGTACAGGGTCGGTGGGGTGAGCAGGCTGCCGTCGGCGAACAGGCAGCGCGCGTCGTACCCGTCGTGGGCCAGCTCGCCGCCGACCAGCACCCGCCCGTCGGGCAGGTAGGACGGGGTGCCCGGCACCGGCTCCACCCAGCGCGGGTCGGTCAGCTCGGCGTGCACCTGGGTCTCGCCGGTGCGCGGGTCGACCGACAGGACCAGGCCGTGCTGCTGCAGCCGGCGCAGCACGGTGATCAACGGACCGCCGTGGTCGCTCCAGGAGACCGCGACCAGGTACGGGTAGGTCTCCCGGTCCCAGTGCACGTCGACCCAGCCGCCGTCGAGGTTGAGCAGGTGCAGGGTCACCTCGGCGTTGGTGGCGCCGGCGTGGGGGTACGCCATGCTGCGCGGCCGCTGGTCCGGAGCTGACGGGTCCTGCAGGTGCCAGCGGGGCACCCGGGACTCGTCGACCCGGGCGGCGAGGATGCTCTCGCCGTCCGGCGCCCACCAGTAGCCGCGGAAGCGGTGGAACTCCTCGGCGGCGATGAAGTCGGCCAACCCCCATGTGACGCCGTCCTCGGCGGCGAGCATCAGGTCGGTGCCGGTCGAGGTGTCCGCCACCCGCAGGGTGCCGCCTGTCACGTACCCGATGCGGCGGCCGGTGGAGTCAGGCCGGGGGTCGACCACCGGACCCGCCGCCGGCACCTCGGTCACCTCGCCGCCGCGCAGGTCGGCGCGGAACAGCTTGCCGTGCAGGGCGAACGCGGCTACCGCGCCCGTGCCGGTGAGGGCGTACGACCCGATGCCGCCGGTGGACAGGCGCAGCCGCTCGCGCAGCGCGCGCTCCTCGCTGGGCAGCCCGGCGGGGTCCGGCGCGGACAGCAACGCTGCCGGATCGGTGATCAGCCGCTCGGCGCCGGTCGCTGTGTCGAAGATCCATAACTGGTCGACCGGATCCTCGGGGCCGGCCGAGCGCAGGAACGACACGTGCGTGCCGTCGCCCGCGACGGTCACCGCGCGGGGAGCGCCGTACGTGAAACGCCGGGTACGAGCGGCGAGCTCCGGATAGTCCACCCCGCGATGCTCTCCCGAAACCCGGTCGTTGTCATGCCGATCGGGCCGATCAGTAGAGTGGCAGGGGTGACCGAGCCTGCCGCCCGCCGGATCCTGTTCGTCCACGCCCATCCGGACGACGAGTCGATCGGCACCGGCGCCACGATGGCGCGCTACGTCGCGGACGGCGCTCAGGTCACATTGGTCACCTGCACGCTCGGCGAGGAGGGGGAGATCCACGTCCCCGAGCTGGCCCAGCTCGCCGCGGCCGACGCCGACCAGCTCGGCGGGTACCGCATCAGCGAGCTGGCCCGGGCGTGCGCCGCCCTCGGCATCGCCGACCGGCGGTTCCTCGGCGGCGCCGGCCGGTTCCGCGACTCCGGCATGATGGGCACCCCGGCCAACCGGCACCCGCGAGCGTTCTGGGGCGCCGAGCTGGACACCGCGGCCGGGTTCCTGGTCGACGTGATGCGCGAGGTACGCCCCCAGGTCCTGGTGACCTACGACCCGAACGGGTTCTACGGCCACCCGGACCACATCCAGGCCCACCGGGTGGCGATGCGCGCCGCGGAGCTCGCCGGCAAGGAAGGCTTCGGCCCGGCCAAGGTGTACTGGACGGGTGTGCCGCGCAGCGTGATGGAAGCGGGCATGCGGGAGTTCCGCGAGTCGGCCGGGAACCCGTTCGAGGGCATCGAGAACATCGAGGACCTGCCGTTCGGCACGCCAGACGACGAGATCGCCGCACGGATCGACGCGCACGAGCACGCCGAGGCGAAGGTCGCGGCGCTGCGGGCGCACGCCACCCAGATCCCGGCCACGTCCTGGCTCTTCACGATCGCCGGCAACTTCGGCGCCGAGTTCATGGGCGTGGAGTACTACCGGCTGGCCGTCGGCGAGAAGGGGCCGGGCCTCGGGCCGTACGGCTGGGAGAGCGACCTCTTCGCTGGAGTCCCGCTGGCCGCGGACGACGACGATCCTTCGGCATGAGGCTCGTCGACCCCGCGCTGCGCGTCGCGGCGGTGGTCGTGGCGGCCGCCTTGGGCGGGGTGACCGGGGTCTACGAGGCGCTGCTGTCCCCGCTGTACTGGCACGGCTTCCACGTACCGCTGTCGCCGGTGGCCGCGTTGGTGGTCAACCCGCTGCTGGTGCTGCTCGCCTGCCGGGGCAGCGGGCGCCTGCTCGCCGCGCTCGCACCGGCCCTACCCTGGATGGCCGTCATGGTGCTCGCGGCCGACCGGACGGCCGAAGGCGACCTGATCTTCGCCGGGACCAACTGGGTGGGCCTGGTCACGCTGTTCGCCGGCTCGATCGCGTTCGCGCTCGGCGTCGTCCCGCTGGTACGGGCATCCGTCGCAGGTCCAGCACGTACCGTTTCTCAATCGTCACCGTCGACACCTGGCGTTTGAGCGCGTGACCAGGTAAAAGTTCGTGCGGAACCGTGACCTGGGAGGCAAGGAACGTGAAGGAACGCTGGCTACCGGTCGGCCTGCTCGCGGCCGGGCTGTTCGCCACCAACGTGATCGCACGGGTCGTCGTGCGGCTCACCGCGGCGAAGAGCGCGACGAACCAGACCCGGATCGGGCTGATCGCAATCATCGCCGTCGCCGTGGTGATGATCGGCGCGGCGTTCTGGTGGGCCCGCCGGCATCCGATGCCGCGCGTGCTGGCCGATCTCGCCGTCGCGATCGGCGTCGCGTGCCTGCTGTCCGTCCTCATCGGACCGTTCGCCAGTGGCTCCCGCCCGCTCAAGGAGGGCAGCGGCTTCTTCATCGCCGAGATCTGGCACTACCTGGCCATCGCCGCCGGCGGCGCGGTCTTCGGGCTGCTGGTCGTGATGGCGCTCGGCCTGGACTGGAAGTCGCAAGCGTGGAAGCGCTACACCGAGAGCGCGAAGGCCAAGCCCCGCCGGGCCGTGCGCCGCTAGGTCGCACACCGGCGAGCGCCAGCTGACTCCGCGCACCGGCGGGCGCGGTCTGGACTGAGGAGCCGCTCGGGCTTCGCCCGGCGGCGACGAGGGAAGACCGTGCCAGAAGAGCCGGTGCGCCGCGCGAGCGAAGGCGAGCGCCAATCAACTCAGCCACGTCCGGTACATGTGGTGGGTGGTGAACCCGAGCGACCGGTAGAGCTCGACCGCCGCCGTGTTGTGCTCCTCCACCTGGAGGTAGGCCCGCGTGGCGCCCTCGCCGGCCGCCCAGCCGGCAAGCGCCCGGGTCACCCGGCGCGCCAGCCCGCGGCGGCGCGCCGCCGGATCGACCTCGACCAGCGAGATGCCCAGCCAGTCCCCGGTCACCACGCCACGGGCGACGGCGGCGGGTGCGCCGCTCTGGGTGTACACCGACGCGAAGCGGACCTTGGCCACGGCGGTGAGGATGTGGTGCGCGGCCGCCGGCAACGCGCCTTTCCGCCCGGCCACGATGGCGAGCCAGGCCGCTGACGGCGCCGCCGCCAGCTCCACCTCGCCGTCCGGCGCACCGAGCGCCGCGAGCGGCGCGAGCGGCGCGGTCTGCACGAGCACCGGCGGCAGGGCGTGCCACCCGCGGGCGGTCAGGTCGGCGCCGAGCCCGGATCGCAGCGGCAGCGGCACGGTGACGGCCGGTGGGAGCTCCCGGGCCTGGTACCACGCGGTCACGTCGTCGATGGCCTGGGCGAGCGGGCGCCCGGGGTCGCCGGCCGCCAGCGCCGAGTTGCCCCGCATCGTCCAGCCCTGCGCCGCCCTGAGCAGCCACTGCCCGAGCCGCTCGGTGTCCGGCGCCGGCCAGCCGGCCGCCGCCGTGTGCTCCAGGGCCTCCGTCGCGCTCAGCCGCCGCCGGTCCGGCACGCGCTTGGCCCGCACGATCTCGCTTTTCGGTACGCGCACGAGCCCGCCCCTGGTCTGGACCGTGACGTGGGCGTCGCCGAGCTCGGTCAGCTCCCCGAGGGCATCGGCGAAGATCGGGCGGTTGTCGCGTACGCCGGCGATCCGGCGGACCACCACCCGGTGTCCGAGATCTTCCGGACTGAGCACGATCGACCACCTCCTGCCGGTGCGCGCGCCCGTGATACTAGGCTTTAGACGGTCCGCGGATACGCGGCGGGCAGTGCGGAGAGGACGAGTCGTGACCTACATCATCGCCGAGCCGTGCGTCGATGTGCTGGACAAGGCGTGCATCGAAGAATGCCCGGTCGACTGCATCTACGAGGGCAACCGGATGCTCTACATCCACCCCGACGAGTGCGTCGACTGCGGGGCTTGTGAGCCGGTGTGCCCGGTCGAGGCGATCTTCTACGAGGACGACGTTCCGGAACAGTGGAAGGACTACACGGCGGCGAACTACGAGTTCTTCGACGACGTCGGGTCGCCGGGCGGCGCCTCCAAGATTGGCAAGATCGACAAGGACCACGCCGTGGTTGTGGCCCACCCTGGACGCGAGGGTGAGCACTGAGCTGACCCGCGTCCCGTCAGCCGTTTCCTCAGGCCTGCCAGACTTCCCTTGGGACCTGCTGGAGCCGGCGAAGGCCGTGGCGTCGGCTCATCCTGACGGGATCGTCGACCTGTCGATGGGTACGCCGGTGGATCCGGTCCCGGCCGTGGTCCAGGCGGCCCTGTGCGCCGCCGCCGACTCGCCGGGATACCCGCTCACGGCCGGCAGCCCGGCGCTGCGGTCGGCGATCTCGTCCTGGGTCTCCCGCTGGTGCGCGGCCGCGCCCGGGTTCGCGGTCCTGCCGACGATCGGCTCCAAGGAGCTCGTGGCCTGGCTGCCCACCCTGCTCGGGCTGGGACCCGGCGACGTCGTGGTGATCCCTTCGATCTGCTACCCCACCTACGAGGTGGGCGCCCGGCTTGCCGGGGCCTCGGTCGTCCGCACCGACTCGCTGGTCTCGCTCGGGCCGGCGCCGGTACGCCTCGTGTGGCTGAGCTCCCCGTCGAACCCCACAGGCCAGGTGCTGCCGCCGGCGCACCTGCGCAAGGTGGTGGACTGGGCCCGCTCGCGCGGTGCGGTGGTCGCCAGCGACGAGTGTTACCTGACGTTGGGCTGGGAGTCCGCGCCGGCCTCGATCCTGTCGGTGTGCGACGACGGGTACGACGGGGTGCTCGCGGTGCACTCGCTGTCCAAGCGAACGAACCTCGCCGGGTACCGGGCCGGGTTCGTGGCCGGTGACGCCTCGGTCGTGGCGGAGCTGCTGGCGGTACGCAAGCATGCCGGCATGATGGTGCCGGCCCCGGTACAGGCGGCCATGGTGGCGGCGCTGGGCGACGACTCGCATGTGGGCCAGCAGCGCCGGGTGTACGGCGAACGCCGCTCGGTGCTGCGGAGTGCGCTGCTGGGCGCCGGCTTTTCGATCGAGCACTCGTCGGCCGGGCTCTACCTGTGGGCCACCCGGGGCGAGGACGGCTGGTCCACGGTGGACTGGCTGGCGCGCCGCGGCATTCTGGCCTCGCCCGGTGCCTTCTACGGACCGGCGGGGGCCCGGTACGTGCGCCTCGCTCTGACCGCCCCCGACGCCCGAATCGCGGCGGCCGCCTCCCGCCTCGCCGCGTGACAGCGCCGGCCCGCCCCATCCGGTGGGCCCTCGGCGGCCCGGCCGCCTCCTGGCGGACCACGATGGCGTCCTACGCCGAGCGGATGTACTGGCTCACGTCGACCACGCGATTCTGGATCAGGCGCTGCGCTCGGGGCGCCTGGTCCGTGCGTACCCAGGTGTTTATCTCGACCGCGTTCTCGCCGGCAGTCGCGATGCGCTCGTGCGCGGCGCGTTGGCCTACGCGGACGGCCATGCCGCGCTGTCGCACGTGACCGCGCTGGCTGCCTGGCGGGTACCGGCCCCGGACGACGGTCCGATCCATCTGACGACGTCGAACCGGCGACATCTGCGGGGCGTACCAGGCCTCGTGGTGCACCGCCGATCCAGCTTCGCGCCAGGACCACCTCATGCGGTGTTCCGCGGCGGCCTTCCGGTGACCCGGTTGGAGCGGTCCCTGGTGGACAGTTGGCCGCTGCTCGACGGTGACCGCCGGCGAGCGCCCTTGATCCGGGCGGTCGCCGACCGGTTGACGACGCCGGAGCGGCTGCAGGAGGCGCTGCCGAACCGGCGGATCCGAAGCCAGCGCGAGCTGAGCCGGTTGGTGGAGCTGCTGGCCGCGGGCTGTCACAGCGAGCTGGAGCTGTGGGGGTACGACCACGTGGCCAGCCCCCGCGACCGCGAGCGTGACCTGCGCCGAGACGCGTTGCTTGCGGCGCGTGGAATTCTTGTTGTGCGGTTCGGACACGACCGTCTGGTGGGCGAGCCCTCGCAGGTTCGCCGCGAGGTGCTCGACATCCTGCGCGCTCGCCGACACTGGCGGCCCACCGCGCTGCGGTCCGTCGGCTAGCCTGAGCCGCATGCCTGACGCGCCGGTTCTCGCCGTACGGGGTGAGGCCCACCGGGAGGTGGATCCGGAGATCGCCACGATCGCCGCCACCGTGTCGGCGCGCTCCGCCGACCGGCAGCGCGCCCTGCAACTGCTCGCCGAACGCAACAACGAGCTCCGAGAGCTGGTCGACACGTTCGGCGAGGTGATCGAGCGGCGCGAGACAGCGGGGCTCTGGGTCTATCCGGACCACTCGAAGAAGTCCTCCGGCGAGCGGATCAAGGGGTACGTCGGCAACGCCACCACCAACATCACGGTCAGCGACTTCACGGTGCTTGGCGACCTGGTCGTGGCGTTGAGCGAGCACGAGATGACCATGGTGAGCGGCCTGGGGTGGGGCCTGCGCCTGGACAGCCCGGCCTACCGCGACGCCCGGCACGCCGCGCTCCGGGACGCGGTCGACCGAGCCCGCCAGTACGCCGCGGCGTTGGGCGTCGAGCTCGTCGCCCTCATCGAGCTGGCCGACGCCGGCCTGTCCGGCCGCTCGGAGCCGATCGTTCCGCTGGCATTCGCGGCGGAGAGCTTCGGCGGCGGACCCGAGCTCAACCTGGACCCGCAGCGCCAACGGGTGTACGCGAGCGTCGAGGCTCGGTTCAGGATCACGGAGCCGGCGATCGGGAGCCTTTAGTCGTTGGCGTGCAGCTAGTCGTTGGCGTGCAGCGCGGGGTTCAGCTGGATGCCGCGACCGGTGCGCGGACGCGCCTCCAGGGCGCCGGTGACCGAGTTCCGCAGGAAGAGCAGACCGTCCACACCGGACAGTGTGCGCGCCTTCACCACCTCGCCGGAGGGCAGCGTGACCTTCGAGCCGGCGGTCACGTAGCAGCCGGCCTCCACGACGCAGTCGTCGCCGAGCGAGATGCCGATGCCGGCGTTGGCCCCGAGCAGGCAACGCTCGCCGATCCGCAGGACCTCGGCGTTGCCGCCGGAGAGGACACCCATCACCGAGGACCCGCCGCCCAGGTCGCTGCCGTCGCCCACGACCACGCCCGCCGAGATCCGACCCTCCACCATGGACGTTCCCAGCGTACCGGCGTTGTAGTTGACGAAGCCCTCGTGCATCACGGTGGTGCCGCTGGCCAGGTGCGCGCCGAGCCGGACCCGGTCGGCGTCGGCGATCCGGACGCCGGAGGGCACCACGTAGTCGATCATCCGCGGGAACTTGTCCACGCCGTAGACGGTCAGCCGGCGCCCGGCGGCCCGTTCGATCCAGCGCAGGTCGTCGACCCGCTCGGGCGGGCACGGCCCGGCCGAGGTCCACGCGACGTTGGCCAGCAGCCCGAAGATGCCGTCGAGGTTGGCCCCGTGCGGCGGGATCAGCCGGTGCGACAGCAGGTGCAGCCGGAGGTACACGTCAGGGGCGTCCTTCGGCGGGTCGGCGAGCGACCCGATGAAGGTGTCGACCCGTTCCGAGCGCAGCGTGGGATGTGACAGCGGTGGCAGTGGCGTAACCGGCGGCTTGACGATGGGATCGCCGAGACCCAGCCAGTGCTTCGGGTACCAGGTGTCGAGCACCTGGCCCGCATCGGTGATCGTGGCCAGGCCGTATCCCCAGGCCGGGCGGTCGACGTACGAGCTTCCCACGCCGCGCAATCTACCGGACCGCTATGGTCGGGCCATGCTGAGCACGGAGAACCTGGCCGACCCGGTCGAGCTGACCCGCGCCCTGGTGGACATCGAGTCGGTCTCCGGCAACGAGACCGAGATCGCCAACCAGGTGACCGCGGCCCTGGCGACCAGCGCGCACCTGGCGGTCGAGCGCGACGGCAACGTCGTCATCGCCCATGCCCGTCCCGGCCGGCCGACCAGGGTCGTGCTCGCCGGCCATCTGGACACCGTGCCGATCGCCGGCAACTTTCCGTCCACAATGGACGAGGAGCGGATCAGCGGCTGCGGTACCTCCGACATGAAGTCCGGCCTGGCCCTCGCGCTGCACCTGGCGGTGACCGTCACCCAGCCGCGGTACGACGTGACGTACCTGTTCTACGACTGCGAAGAGGTCGAGTCGGAGCGCAACGGCTTGACCCGCCTCGCGAGGACCCGCCCCGCCGTGATGGCGGCCGACTTCGCGATCCTGCTCGAACCGACCGGCGGCCTGGTCGAGGCGGGCTGCCAGGGAACGCTACGGGCTGACGTGCGTACCACCGGCCGGCGCGCCCACTCGGCCCGCTCCTGGCTGGGCAGCAACGCGATCCACGCGGCCGGCGCGGTGCTCGACCGGCTGGCCGCGTACCAGCCGCGCGGCGTCACCATCGACGGCTGCACGTACCGGGAAGGGCTCAACGCGGTACGCATCAACGGTGGGATCGCCGGCAACGTGATCCCGGACGAGTGCCGCATCGAGGTGAACTACCGCTTCGCCCCGGACCGCTCGGCGGACGAGGCTGTCGCCCATGTCCGGGAGGTGTTCGACGGCTATCCGGTGGAGATCGTGGACCTGGCGCCGGGCGCCCTGCCCGGGCTGGGCGCCGCGCCCGCCAAGGAGCTCCTTGACGCCGTGGGGCAGCCGCCCCAGGCCAAGCTGGGCTGGACGGACGTGTCCCGCTTCGCCGGCCTGGGCGTTCCCGCGCTCAACTTCGGCCCCGGCGATCCGAACCTCGCGCACACCCGTGAGGAGTACGTCGAGATCGCCAAGATCCGTGACGGCGCCGACGTGCTACGCCGCTGGCTGGCCGGGTAGAGTCGGCGGCTCGGCGGCCCCCGTCCGGCCGCTCAGGCGACCTCGTCCGCCGCCTCCGGGCCCGGCTCGACCGGCTCCGCCGGCAGCCCGCGGCTCAACCGGCGCTGGATCAACAGCTCCTGGATCTGCCGGTTGAGCCGGCGCCGCCGGCGTTCCCGATCCACCCGACTCAACATGCCGCCCCCCGGAGGCCCCCGCGTACCCTGTACGACGCACTAGAGCGGGAAAAGGTTGCTCCAGATACCGCGCCGGTGTCCACCGAGTTTGCGGACCCCGCCGGCACTCGCCGGAGACCGGCCGGCCGGCCAGCCACCTGGCCATCCGGCCACCCGGCCGGCCACCCCCGCCGGCCATCCGGCCGGCTGAGCGCACGTTTACTACCGTGGTGACCATGGGCAACGGCAAGCATGGCCGGGTCCCGGGGCCGGAGCGGCACCGAGGTCCGGTCACCCTGCGTCGTGAGGCGATTCCACCGAGCACCGCCGACCAGCGGCTGCTCGACTCCCGGACCCGCGCCGACTGGAAGACCAAGGATGCCTGGCGGGCTTTACGGATCCTGTCGGAGTTCGTCGAGGGCTTCGACACCCTCGCCGACCTCCCGCCGGCGGTCAGCGTGTTCGGCTCGGCCCGGGCGAAACCGGACAGCCCCGAGTGCGAGCTGGCCGAACGCCTCGGCGCCATGCTGGCCCAGGCCGGCTACGCCGTGATCACCGGTGGCGGGCCGGGGGTCATGGAGGCGGCCAACAAGGGCGCGGCCGAGGCCGGCGGGCTGTCCATCGGCCTGGGCATCGAACTGCCGTTCGAGCAAGGTCTCAACGAATGGGTCGACATCGGCATCGACTTCCGCTACTTTTTCGCGCGCAAGACGATGTTCGTCAAGTACGCACAGGCGTTCGTCGTCCTGCCGGGCGGCTTCGGAACCATGGACGAGCTGTTCGAGGCGCTGACCCTGGTGCAGACGAAGAAGGTCACGCGCTTCCCGGTCGTACTCATGGGCACCTGGTACTGGAAGGGGCTGCTCGCGTGGATGCGCGACACGATGGCGGCCGAGGGGAAGATCGGCCCGGAGGATCTTGACTTGCTCCTGGCCACCGACAGCGTCGAGGAAGCGGTTGCGTACATCATGGCGTCGGACGCGGCGCTGAACGCTGCGTCCAACAAGCACGACGCGGAGCCGGCGGACTGACACATGGCCGCGATCGGGGTGTTCTGCGCGTCGTCGCGCGCGCTTGACCGCCGGTGGTTAGACCTCGCCCGCGACGTCGGCTTGGAGCTGGCCCGCCGCGACCACACCCTGGTCTCGGGTGGCGGCTGCATCGGCATGATGGGCGCTCTCGCGGCCGGGGCCAGATCCGGCGGTACGCACACCGTCGGCGTCATACCTCACGTGCTTGTCGGGCTGGAGGTGGCCGATCGAGACGCCGACGAGCTGATCGTGACCTCCGACATGGCGTCCCGGAAGAACGCGATGATCGAAAAGTCCGACGGCTTCCTCGTCCTGCCCGGTGGCTTGGGTACGCTCGACGAGCTCTTCGAGGTCTGGACCACCGCCGCGCTCGCCCTGCACGCCAAGCCGGTGGTGCTGCTGGACATCGACCGGTACTACACCGGCCTGATCGAGTGGCTGCGCGGGCTGGTACCCGCCCGGTTCGTGACCCGGGCCGCGCTGGAGATGCTCATCGTGGCCGGCGACGTGCCGACCGCCCTGGACGCGCTGGAACGGAGGATCGGCTGATGGACGCGGTGGGCCGCCACGAGTCGCTGTTCAACCAGGGCGTCCGGACCGGCGACTTCGGTCCGTGGCTCGCCACGTTCCACGAGGACGCGGTCGCGACGTTCACCGGCCTGCCGATCGGTCCGCTGCATGGCCGCGAGGCGATCGCCAAGGCGTACGCCGAGCATCCGCCGAGCTCGCCGATGCGCGTCTTGGGGTCCACAGTGGACGACGATGGCGCGACCGCCCGGTTCGTCTGGACGGCCGCACCCGACACCGGCGGCGTGTTCGTGATCCGGCTCCGCGACGATCGGCTGGTGTCGCTTTCGGTCACGCTCGACGCGCCACCCCCGCCGCCGAGAACTGTCGCACCCGCGTGATGTCATCTCGGGCATGAGCGAGCGTCAGCGAGCACGCGAGCGAAGCTTGCGAGCGAGCCATCGAGCAGAGCATGGGCTCAGCGCGTTGGTGCCTCACGACGGCGGCGAGCGCAGTGCTAGTGGCGCGCGAAGCGCGGCGGAGCTGGCGGCGTGAGCTACCGGTTGGTCCGGCCGGCCGCTCCGGCGGCGACCGGGCCGGCACTCCTCGCCGACCCGGTGCAGCGGCACATCGTCGAGCACACCGACGGGCCGTTGCTGGTGGTCGGCGGGCCGGGCACCGGCAAGACGACCGCGCTGGTCGAGGCGGTCGCCGCCCGGGTGGCCGATGGCGTCGACCCGCGGCGGATCCTGGTGCTGACGTTCGGGCGTCGCGGCGCGGTCCGGCTGCGTGACCGGATCGAGGCGCGGCTCGGCGCCGACCGGGGCCCCGTCACGACCGCTGAGCCGATGGTGCGCACCTTCCATGCGTACGCCTTCGGGTTGCTCCGTCTCGCCGCCGCCCAGCTCGGCGATCCGCCGCCTCGGCTGCTCACCGGTCCGGAGCAGGACCTCGTGATCCGCGAGCTCCTGGAGGAGAGCGACCTGATCGGCTGGCCGGAGGCGCTGCGCCCCGCGCTGTCCACCCGTGGGTTCGCCGCTGAGCTGCGGGACCTGCTGTTGCGCGCCGTCGAGCGCGGCGTCAACCCGGCCGAGCTCGCCCGCCACGGCCTCGCGCTGCGCCGCGCCGACTGGGAAGCCGCGGCGCGCTTCATGCGGGAGTACGCACAAGTGCTGGCCCTCCGTGACGCCGCCAACCGTGACTCGGTCGCCTACGACTACGCCGAGCTGGTGCGTGCCGCGACCGGCCTGCTGCTGGCCGAACCCGACCTGCTCGACGCGGAGCGCCGCCGCCTCGCGTTTGTCTATGTCGACGAGCTTCCCGACACCGACCCGGCCGAGATCGACCTGCTCGCGGCGGTCGCCGGCGGTGGCAAGCACCTGGTGGCCTTCGCCGATCCCGACTCCTCGACCTTCGCGTTCCGTGGCGCCGACCCGGGCATCGTGCTGGGCTTCCCACACCGGTTCCGCACCGCGGGCGGTGCGATCGCCCAGCAGGTGATGCTGACCCGCAGCTACGGCTGTGGGGCCGACCTGCTCGCCGCCACACGGCGGGCCGCCCTGCGGTTGCGCGGGCCGGCTCGGCACCGCCAGCTGGAACCGTTGCCGGATGCCGAGCCGGGCTCGGTCGACGTCCGCACGTTCCGCACCGCCACCAGCGAGCTGGCCTATGTGGCGCACCGGCTGCGGGAGGCGCACCTGTTGCACGGCGTGCCGTGGTCGCGCATGGCCGTGATCGTCCGTTCGACCGCCCGGCAGCTGGCGGCGGTGCAGCGTGCGCTGAGCCAGGCGAGCGTACCGACGACGACCTCTGCCGAGGACCTCCCGCTGCAGGGGCAGGCGGCCGTGGCGCCGCTGCTGCTCCTGCTGCGGTGCGCGCTGGAGCCCGACCGCCTCGACGAGCCGGCGGCGGTCACGCTGCTGCACTCGCCGCTGGGCGGTGCCGATCCGCTCGCCGAGCGGCGGCTGCGGCAAGGGCTGCGGGCGCTCGCGCTGGCGGCCGGTGACCGGCGGCCATCCGGCGTACTGCTGGTCGAGGCGCTGCAGGACCCGGCCGAGCTCGCGGCCGTCGAGCGGCGCTGGGCGGCGCCGGCGAAGGCGGTGGCCGGGCTGCTGTCGGTCGCCCGGCGGGCCGCGGCCGAACCGGGCGCCACGGCCGAAGACGTGTTGTGGGCGGTCTGGCACGCCAGCGGGCTGGCCGAGCGGTGGTCGGCGGCCAGCGCCCTGGGCGGGCACCGAGGCGCCGCCGCAGATCGTGACCTCGACGCGGTGATGGCCCTGTTCGACACGGCCGCCCGGTTCACCGACCGGCTTCCGGGCGCGCGCACCGAGGTCTTCCTCGACTACGTGCTGGGCCAGGAGCTGCCCGGCGACGTGCTCGCACCGACGGCGGACCGGGGTTCCGCGGTGCGCATCCTCACCGCGCATGCCGCCAAGGGGCTGGAATGGGACGTGGTGGCGATCACGGGCGTACAGGAGGGGGTCTGGCCTGATCTGCGCCTGCGGGGCAGCGTGCTCGGCTCGGAGGTGTTGGTCGACGTGGTGGCCGGCCGCGAGCTCGGCACCGTCGGCCGGGTCGCCGCGCTGCTCGACGAGGAGCGCCGGCTGTTCTACGTTGCGGCCTGCCGCGCCCGCAGCCGCCTGATCGTCACGGCGGTCTCGGCGGGTGACGCCGAGGAGCTGCCGAGCCGGTTCCTCGACGAGCTGGCCGAGGGCGGTGAACCCGACCCGCCCCTGCTGCCCAGGGCGCTGGCGTTACCCGCGTTAGTCGCTGAACTGCGTACCGTCGTGGCTGACGCCGCGGCGCCGGAGAGCCGGCGGCGCGGTGCGGCGGCCGTCCTCGCCCAGCTCGCCGCCGCCGACGTGCCGGGTGCGCATCCCGACCAGTGGTGGGGCCTGTGCCCGCTCTCCGACGAGCGACCGCTGGCCGGGGCGGGGGAGGCGGTGACCGTCACACCGTCCACTGTGGAGAGCCTGGAGCGGTGCAGCCTGCGCTGGCTGCTGGAGCGGCACGGCGGCGCGACGCAGCAGACGCCGGAGCAGAGCATCGGCAACCTGGTGCACGCCGCGGCGATGCTCGCCGCCGACGCCAGCGTCGACCGGGCCGCGCTCGTGGCCTACGTGGCCGAGCGGTTCGACGCCATCGAGGTGTCCGCGCGCTGGCTGGCCGGCCGGGAGCGGGAACGCGCCGAGGTGATGCTCGACAAGCTGATCGGCTGGCTGGCCGGCAACCCGCGCCGGCTGTTGGCCATCGAGCGGGACTTCCTCGTGGAGCTCGACGCGCCGGACGCGCCGATCGAGATCCGGGGACGGGTCGACCGGCTGGAGATCGACGACCAGGGCCGGCTCGTCGTGGTGGACCTGAAGACCGGCAAGAGCGCGCCGCCCAACGCCGACCTCGCCGAGCATCCTCAGCTCGGCGCCTACCAGGCGGCCATCGAGGCGGGCGCGTTCGAGGAGTCCTCGCTGCCCGGGGGCGCGGCGCTCGTCCAGCTCGGCGGTGAGACGGGAGCGGCGCGGGAACAGGTCCAGCCGCCGCTGGCCGAGGCCGAGGACCCCGGTTGGGCGGAGGCGCTGATCCGGCGTACGGCCAAGGCGATGGCGGCGTCCACGTTCGAGGCGGTGGCCAACAACAAGTGCCGGGTCTGCCCGGTGCGCACGTCGTGCCCGATCTCCGGCAAGGGGCGGCAGGTGACAGGGGAGTGACCCAGCAGGAGCTGTTTCCCGCCGCGGCCCGGGTGGCCGCCGACGCCGGCCCGCGGTACACGCCGGTCGAGCTGGCCCGGCTGCTGCACCTGCCGGCACCGACCGCCCAGCAGGCCGAGGTGATCGCCGCGCCGGTCGAACCGCTGCTCGTCGTGGCGGGCGCCGGGTCGGGCAAGACCGAGACGATGGCGGCGCGGGTGGTGTGGCTGGTCGCCAACTCCCACGTGCACCCCGAACACGTGCTCGGGTTGACGTTCACCCGGAAGGCCGCCGGCGAGCTGGCGCACCGGATCCGGGCCCGGCTGTCCCAGCTCGTCCGCCGGCTGGGGCGCGACGAGCTGCTCGCGGGTGAGCCGACCGTGGCGACGTACCACTCGTACGCCGCCCGCGTGGTGCGCGAGCACGGCCTGCGCTCGGGGTACGAGCCGACCACCCGCCTGCTCACCGAAGCGGCCCGCTGGCAGCTCGCCGACATGGTGGTGCGCTCGTACGACGGCGACATGTCCGCCGTGACCCTCGCCCCGACCACGGTCACCGACGCCGTGCTCCAGCTGGCCGCCGACCTGTCCGAGCACCTGCGCTCGCCGGACGACGTGGCGGCGTGGACCGGGCGGTTCTTCGAGGAGGTCGCCGCCAAGCCGGGCCGGATGCCAGCGACGGTGCGCGACCTGCTGGCGCGGCAACGTGCGCGCCTGCAGGTGCTGCCGATGGTTCGTGCGTACACCGAGCGCAAGCTGATGTTGGAGGCCATGGACTTCGGCGACCAGCTCGCGCGCGCGGCGCGGGTCGCGCGGGAGCACCCGGAGGTCGGCGCGATCGAACGGGACCGGTTCCGGGTGGTGCTGCTGGACGAGTACCAGGACACCAGCCACGCCCAGGTCGTGCTGCTGCGGGCGCTGTTCGGCGGCGGTCACCCGGTGACGGCGGTCGGCGACCCGTGCCAGTCCATCTACGGCTGGCGTGGCGCGAGCGCCGGCACCCTCGAACGCTTCCCGGCCGAGTTCCCACGCGCCGACGGCACGCCGGCGCGGGAGGTGACGCTGAGCACGAGCTGGCGCAACCGGCCGGAGATCCTCGACGTGGCCAATGCGCTGTCCGCGCCGCTGCGCGCCTTCGGCCACCGGGTCGCCGAGCTGGCGCCGGCCGACCGGCTGGCGGAGCTGGCTTCCACCGCGACCGTCCACTGTGCACTGTTGGAGACGTATCTCGACGAGGCGTCCTGGCTCGCCGGGCGCCTGGTAGCCGCGTGGCAGACGGCGGCGGGTGTCGAACTTCCGCCGTACGAGATCCCGGTGGAGCGGCGGCCGACGACCGCGGTGTTGGTACGCACCCGGGCCCAGATCCCGGCGCTGGAGCAGGCGTTGCGGGCCGCCGGCCTGCCGGTCGAGGTGGTGGGCCTGGGCGGCCTGCTGGACACCCCGGAGGTACGCGACGTCGTCAGCACCCTGCGGGTGTTGGCCGACCCGACCGAGGGCGCCGCCTTGCTGCGCCTGCTGACCGGACCGCGTTGGCGGATCGGCCCCCGTGACCTCGTGGCGCTCTACCGGCGAGCCCGTGCGTTGGCCGCCGCCCGCCGCCGTCTCGCCGGAGCGTCCGATGAGCCGGGGCTCACCGACCGCCTTGACGAAGGGGCTCTGGTCGAGGCGCTCGATGACCTCGGCCCGCCGGAGGGGTACTCGCCAGAGGGGCACCGGCGTCTGGCCGCCTTGCGCGATGAGCTGCGTGCCTTGCGCGGCCGGCTCGACCAGTCGCTGCCTGACCTGATCGCCGACATCGAACGGACCACCGGCCTTGACGTGGAGGTGGCTGCCCGGCCGGGCGACGCCGGGCTGGCTCGCGGGCACCTCGACGCGCTCGGCGACATCGCGGCGCGGTTCAGCGCCGACTCCGACGGTGGCACGCTGGCCGGCTTCCTCGCCTACCTGGCGGCCGCCGAGCTCGAGGAGCGGGGGCTCGCGCCGGGCGAGGTCGAGGTGGTCGAAGGAGCCGTACAGATCCTGACCGCGCATGCGGCCAAGGGGCTGGAGTGGGACGTGGTCGCGGTCGCCGGCCTGACCGCTCGCGTGTTCCCCAGCCGCACCAGCTCCGCGGACCACTGGCTGCACGGGCTTGGCGTGTTGCCGTTCCCGCTGCGCGGCGACCGAGCCGGGCTGCCGGTCTTCGACCTGGCCGGCGCGAGTGACCAGAAGGCTGTCGCCACCGCGGTCGAGGCGTTCCATGCGGAGTGGCGCGAGCATGACGTACGGGAGGAGCGCCGGCTCGCCTATGTCGCGGTGACCCGGCCCCGCCGGCTCCTGCTGTGCAGCGGGTACTGGTGGGGCGAGGGTGTCAAGGAGCGGCGGGGCCCGTCGCCGTTCCTGGTCGAGGTCCGCGACCGCTGCCTGGCCGGCGCTGGCGTCGTGGACGAGTGGGTTCCCGATCCGGGGCCGGAGGCGGAGAACCCGACCACGGTGGAGGTGGCCCGGGCGAGCTGGCCCGGCGATCCGCTCGGCGCGCGCCGGCCGGCGTTGGAAGAAGGCGCCGCACTGGTGCGTTCCGCCCCCGACCTGTCCGATGTGGACGATACGGATGCGCAACGGTGGGGGTACGAAGCGGCGCTGCTGCTCGCCGAGCGGGCGTCACTGACCGCGGCCGGATCGGTCGTCGACGTCGTGCTGCCGGGACACCTGTCGGTCTCACAGCTGGTGACCATGCGCCGGGCTCCGGAGCGGTTGGCGCGAACGTTGCGCCGGCCGCTGCCGACCCGACCCGACCCCCGGGCGCGCCGCGGCACCGCCTTTCACGCTTGGCTGGAGCAGCGGTTCGGTGCCGACATGTTGCTCGACCTGGATGAGCTGCCGGGTGCCTCGGACGAGGACGCAGCCGCGGACTCCGCGCTCGCCGTGTTGCAGGAGCGGTTCCTGGCCAGCGAGTGGGCCGACCGGGTGCCGATCGCGGTTGAGGTTCCCTTCGCGACGGTCGTGTCCGGGGTGGTGATCCGGGGCCGGATGGACGCCGTCTTCGCCGACCCGGACGGCGGGTTCGACGTGGTCGACTGGAAGACCGGCGCGCAGCCGTCCGGGGCGGAGGCCGAGGCGGCCGCCGTGCAGCTGGCTGCGTACCGCCTGGCGTGGGCGGCGCTGTCCCGCGCCCGGCTGGAACGGGTGCGAGCGGCGTTCTTTTACGTCCGAGACGGTGTCACGGTGCGTCCGGCCGATCTGCTTGACGAGGCGCGCCTCGCCGCATTGGTCAGCGGCCTTCCTACGGCGGCGGGCCAGTGAGGAACGTGCCGTCCTCGGCGTAGGGCCAGACGTTGGGCACGCAGCCGTTCATGCCGTAGAACTGGGTCTGCATGACCGGGGCGGGCCGGCCCGCGCCGGGGCAGAGGACGTGGAGAAACCCGAGGAAGTGGCCGACCTCGTGGTTGATGACCAGATGCTGGTACTGGCCGACCTGTCCCTCGTAGGCCGGGATGCCGAACCGCCAGCGGTCGAGGTTGATGACGACGTTCGGCCCACCGCGGCAGGAGACCTTGCCCTCGGTCCGGAGACCGTAGCGGGCACAGATCGTGTCGGTCGTCACCGGGGTCGCCAACCAGACGGTGAAGTCGGCCGGCGCCGCGACAACCCGTTGGAACCCCCAACGCCCGCTCGTGATCCAGCCGCGTTGGGTGTTGTTGAGGGTCGACTGGACGTGGTCGGCGAACGCCTTGACGTCCTGGCCGGTGCTCGTCTCGACCGCGACCATGTAGCGCAGGACGCGGCCGGTGCCGGCGGCCGGCCCACCTGTGGTCGCATAGGTCCACTGTGTCGGGGCCGGAGGTGGTGGCGGCGGTTTGGTCGTCGCCCTCGGCTTCGGTGTTGCGGGTCGGGACGTGGGCGACCGGCTGGGCGTCGGTGATGGCGCCGCTGACGACGGCTCGGTCGCCGGCAGCGGGTCCTCTGCGTTGTCCGGGATCTCGCCGTCTCGGGTCGGGGTCGGGGCGGCGGCTGACGCTCGACGCGGATGGGTCATGGAGCTGGCGACGTAGCCGAGACCCGCGATCACCGCGCCGATCGCCACCAGAGCGATGGCGATGACAGGCCAGTGTCGATGCGGCTTTCCGGTCACGGCGTCTTGTCTACCAGAAATGCCATCCGCCGTCCGCCCCGCCTCCCCATATGTTTCCTGGACTTTGGTCTAGGTGCCCTGGACTTTAGTCCAGGATTACCGTCCGCGAAATGAGTGGGTGACGTTGTGGTCGTGAAACGATCTTGGTGGCCTTGCTGAGCTGGGGCGCTGTTGAGTGGGTGGCTGGCTGGCTGTTGTGACACCGGGTAATTGTTTGCGAAAGGGCCTTGTGGCACTCGGTCGCTGGTTTTAATGTCGTCGCCACCATAGACGTGTGTGATGGCGCCGGGGGGTCTGAGCAATGGCCGGCGTCACCGCGATGGCCGTGGTTGTGCGCTGTCGTGTGGGGGAGGTCGGCATGGTGGGGATTCGGGTTCGTCGTGCCTATCGGGGGTCGGCCTTCTTCCGGCGGCGCTGGTGTGGCGTCAGCACTATCGCGGCGGTGACGGCGGCGGTGGTGCTGGCCTCGCTGGTGAGCTCCCCGCCAGCGTGGGCCGAGCCGGCACCGACCGATCCGGCGGGGCGACCGGTGAGGTCGGTGCCGGTTTCGGGTGTGAGGGCTGAGCCGGCGACGGTGTCGCAGTCGCAGCGGGAGCCGTGGTCGCCGTCGGGGGCGGCGTGGCCGGCGGCTGGGGTGTCTGTTGTGGACTTGCCGGCGGCGGCGCGGGCTCGTGCGGGTGGTTTGCCGGTGTGGGCGGGTCGGCCGTCGAGCGGTGCGCCTGCCGCCGGTCCGCGTGCTGGCGGTTCGCTTGCCGCGGCTGGGGGTCCGTCGCGGTTGCGGGTGGAGGTGCTGGATCGGGCGGCGGCTGAGCGGGCGGGCGTGGCCGGTGTGTTGTTGCGGCTGTCGTGGGTGGACTCGCCGTCGGCGGCGGGTGCGGCGTCGGTGGAGGTGGACTATTCGGGGTTCCGCGGCGTGTTCGGCGCCGACTGGGCGGCGCGGCTGGGCCTGGTGCGGCTGCCGGCGTGCGCGTTGGTGACTGCGGCCGGGCCGGGGTGCTCGCGCGGTGAGCCGCTCGACGCCCGGAACAACGCGACGACCGGCCGGGTGTGGGCCGATGTGGCGGTGGCGGCGCAGGTGGTGTCATCGGCGGATCGGCGGCTGGCGCTGGCGTTGGGGGAGCCAGTGCCGGACTCGGGTGGCACGGTGCTGGCGGTGATGTCGGTCGAGTCGTCGGATGGGAACGCCCCGGATTTTTCGAAGACGCCGTTGTCGCCGGCGTTTGCGTGGCAGGCGGGCACGCAGTCGGGTGATTTCTCGTGGTCGTACCCGTTGCGGTCGCCGCCGGCTCCGGCTGGGGCGGCGCCGTCGGTGTCGTTGGGGTATTCGTCGGGCGCGGTGGATGGGCGGACCAACGGGCAGGGGGCGCAGACGTCGTGGTTGGGGGAGGGCTGGTCGTACGAGCCGGGCTATGTGGAGCGGTTCGTACCGGGCGTGTGCCGATGATGTGGCCACCTACCGGGACGCGAAGCTGTACCCGGGCAACGGCACCGGCGGGTTCGTGGGTACCTCCTCGACGGCCGGGGTGGCCTGGGACAGCAACGGGACGCTGATCAGCCCGGGTGACGTCACCGGCGACGGCCGGGTCGATGTGGTGTTCCGGGAGGCGACCGGACCGCGGCGGCGGCTGTTTCTGACCACCGGCAACGGTGCCGGGTTTGACGAGCCGGCGGTGTGGGATCAGGGCGACTGGACGGCGGCGCAGTTGATGTTCTCGCCGGGGGACTTCTCCGGCGACGGCCGCTCGGATGTGATCTACCGGGATGCGGCCAACGCCAACCTGTACCTGCGGCGGGGGGCGGCCGGCGGCGGTCTGGAGGCCTCGTCGGTCCAGATCGGCACCGGGTGGGGCATCGCAGACTGGATCTTCTCGCCGGGGGACTTCTCCGGCGACGGCAAGCCCGACGTGATCTACCGCAACAGCAGCAACAACAACCTGTACCTGGTGCCCGGCAACGGTACCGGCGGGTTCGTCGGCACCACCTACCAGATCGGCGTCGGGTGGGGTGGCCTTTCGCCGATCTTCGGCCGGGGGGACTTCTCCGGCGACGGCAACCCCGATGTGATCTACCGCAACAGCGGCAACAACAGCCTGTACCTGGTGCCCGGCAACGGCGCGGGCGGGTTCATCGGGACCACCTACCAGATCGGCGTCGGGTGGGGCGGCTTCGACGCGCTGGTGGTGGCCGGCGATGGCGACGGCGACGGCAAGCCCGACGTGGTGGGCACGGTGGCCTCGGCGAAGAACCCGTACTACCCGAACGCCACCGGCGATCAGTGCTGGCGTGGCGCGAACGCCACGATCGTGTGGGGCGGGCACGCCACGGAGCTGGTCCTCGATGACGCGACCGGGGTGTGGCGGCCGGCCGATGACGACGGCTCCCGGGTGGAGCTGCTCACCGGCGCCGGCAACGGCGACAACGACGGCGAGTACTGGCGGCTGACCACCACCGAGGGCACCCAGTACTTCTTCGGCCGCAACCGGCTGCCCGGCTGGCAGGCCGGCCAGCCGGAGACCCGCTCGGCGTGGACCCCGGAGACCAACGTCACCTCGCTGGCGGGCAACCCGAGCTCGGTGACCGGCTACGAGCGGGGCGGCACCCTGGCCCGGATCGACTACGGCACCCGGACCGGTGCCGAGCTGACCGGCACCGCCGCCGCCCAGGTGGTCTTCACCCCCGACTTCCGCTGCCTGGCCTCCTGCGGCACCGAGGCCGCGCCCAACACGGCGAACTGGCCGGACACCCCGTTCGACCTGCGCTGCACCGGCGCCCCCTGTGGGCTGGCCCCGTCGTTCTGGTCCACCCGCCGGCTGGCCAAGGTGACCACCCGGATCTGGGGCGGGCCCGCCTACTGGGACGTGGATGAGTGGAGTCTGGCCCACGCGTTCCTGGCCACCGGCGACACCTCCAGCCCGTCACTGTGGCTGGCCAGCATCACCCATACCGGCAAGGCCGGCGGCAGCCTGACCCTGCCCGCGGTGACCTTCGGCGGCACCCGCTACGCCAACCGCACCGACTTCAACGTCGCCGCCGGGGTGCCGCCGACCAACAAGTACCGCATCACCACGGTCGGCACCGGCACCGGCGGGCAGCTGCAGGTCGGCTACGAGGCCTCCGACTGCACGGTGACCAGCCAACCGGTGCAGGACGCCAACACCAACCGCTGCTTCTACCAGTACTACGCCCCACCCGGCTCAGCGCCCGGCTGGTCGCTGTGGAACAAGTACCGCGTCAACCAGGTCATCGAGCAGGACCTCGTCGGCGGCTCCCCGGATGTGCTGCACACCTACGGCTACTCCACCGCCGGCTCGTCCACCCCGGTGCTGTGGCACCACAACGACGCCGCCTGGTCCACCCCCGCGGCGAAACGCTCCTGGTCGACCTGGCGCGGGTATGCCACGGTCACCGTCACCACCGGCACCGCCGGCGGTCCCCGCACCACCACCAGCAGCCTGTACTTCCGCGGCATGCACGCCGACCGCACCCTCGCCGGCGGCGACTTCAGCCGCACCGCCACCATCACCGACTCCGAAGGCGTCGCGGTCAACGACGACGACCGCCTCGCCGGGTTCCTCCGCGAACAGATCACCCTCGACGGCCCCGGCGGACCACCCCTGGCCGGGGTCATCAACGACCCGTGGCAACACCAGACCGCCCGCCGGCAGCTGCTGCACGTACAGTCCATCCCGCACGCCTTCAGCGCCGGCTACGTCCGCACCGCCGCCACCCGCACCCGCACCTGGCTGGCCTGGAGCTCGACCTGGCGGCGCACCCAGGCCACCACCACCTTCGAGAACACCTACGCACAGCCCACCGACGTCCAAGACCAGGGTGACACCGCCACCTCGGCCGACGACACCTGCACCCACACCGACTACGCCCGCAACACCACCGCAAACCTCATCGCCTACCCGTCGCAGACCATCGTCACCGACTGCACCCCCAACCCCGGCCCGGCCAACCACCTGGCCGGCAGCCAGATCCTCTACGACGGATCAACCACCGTCGGCGCCGCGCCCACCCAGGGCCTGCCCACCAAGACCCTCGCCCTGGCCACCTTCGACATCGCCACACCGGTGTGGAAACAGACCAGCCGCACCGGCTACGACACCCTCGGCCGACCCACCTCCACCTTCGACGCCCTCGACCGGCAAACCACCACGACATACACCCCGGCAGCCGGCGGCCCGGTGAGTCAGGTGCAGACCACCAACCCGCTCGGGCACATCACCACCATCACACTCGACCCCGCCTTCGGCACACCGACCCGCATCGTCGACCCCAACAACAAGACCACCCGGGTGAACCATGACCCGCTGGGTCGACTCACTAAGGTGTGGCTGCCCGGACGCGACCCCGCCACCCAA
>WNFZ01000355.1_pt1 | contig 57502 bp, 31 predicted proteins | sample 5400081 | NCBI WGS metagenome assembly WNFZ01 (sample SAMN13153365, study PRJNA577476) | soil metagenome | isolation source: 80 cm soil or saprolite under grassland replicate 1 | place: USA:California | collected 2016-06-15
GATTTTTCTGCAGTCCTGGTGCCATCCCAACTGCTGGAGAACCACGCCTTGCCGTCCTTGCTGCTGATCGCAGTCACTGCGATTCTGTCGGGCGTGGTCGGGTTGGTGTAACCACCATCGAACATCGTGACCTGGAGAGTCGCCCCGCCATCAATGCTCAGGATGCTGCCCGGGTTGGTGATGTCCTGGATGGTGCACTTGCTGCTAAACGAACAGGTGTGGGCAGTGAGGTTGACTTGGAAAACCGAGATGGCGCTGCTGGTGATCTTGTAGATGTGGAGTTGGGTGTCGTTCGATCCATTAGGTTTCCTGTAAGTATGCACGTTGATGTTGACTTTGCCCTGTGGATTCGAACCGCTCTTGGTGTACTGCACGTAGGCCGAGCAGTCCGTTAACATGCCATCGGCGCCGGCCAGATAGCCGCTGCACGTGGAAGGTGTGCCATTCGCCAACTCGGCACCCATCACGCACAGCCCGCCGGAAACAGGCTTCGCCACGGTCACGATCGTATCCCAAACAGACGCATTCAACACGTAGTTGCCAGCGATGATGACGCAGATGTTCAGCGGCTGCACCGCGGCATTGCCAATGTTGTACTGCACGATCGCCGTGGCCGTGCCGACCGTCTTGTTGGTGGGATCGACCAACCCGACCGGAAGATTCGCCGCACCGGTGATCGGCGTGTAGGTAAGGTCCGCGTTGCGGATGGCAAAAGTGACCTTGGCGTTGCGGATGTCGCCGCGGCAAGTGTCGCTGATGTCCTTGACGGTCGCGCTCAGGGTCAAGCTGGCGCTGCTGCTATTCGGGCCCGTCGTCCAGAAGAACACATCGCCGGTGTAATAGCCGGCCACCGTCAGCGGTGCCGTATCTTCCGGAGTGATGGTGAACAGAACGGGCGAAGCGGCGCACGCCAGGGACGGACAATTGCCGGCAAACTGTGCCACCACTTTGTAGGCACTGGTCCCGGGTGGGTCGAGCAGGGGGCAAGTGGTCGTGGCAACACCCGAAGCATCGGTGGTCGCACTGACACTGCCCGACAACGTCGTTGCACCTCCTGAAGTTTGAAGCGTAAACGTGACCGTCTTTCCCTGGAGCGGGGTCCCCAGGGCTGTGTCCGTCAGCGTCGCCTTGAACGTGGCGCAATCCGAATACTGGCCGATGATCGCCCCGCTATAGACGAGCGTGGTCGGCCGTTGATTGACGGTGACGGTGGCATCGCAGTAGGCCGCGTTCAACGCCGCATCCCGCACCCGGAGCTTGACCGCGCGCGCGCCCAGTTCAGTGCAATCGAATGTGACCGAATCGGCGTAGGTCGCGCCGCCGTCCTTGCTGATCTTCAACTCGGTGACGCCGCAGTTGTCGGTCGAAACATTGTTCACTTCCGTCGCGCTCACCGTCACCGTGCCAGCCAAACCAAGTGTCCGCGTCAGATTTTGGCAGTGTGGAGTTGGGGGTGTGCTATCGACGACCGTCACGATCGCGGGGCAACTCGCCATGTTATTGCAAGCGTCCTTCACCGTCAGGGTGACCGAGTGCTGGCCGTTGCCCGACGCGTCGGTGCAAGAGAAAGTCTTGCTTGCCGCTCCATCGATCAGACGCGTCACGATGCCGCAGGAATCGGAAGAACCGCCGTCCACGTCGCTCGGATAAACCGTCACCGAACCGCCGTTGAGCACCGCCGTGAAGGGCTTGCAGACCGCGGTCGGAGCGGTGCCGTCCACTTTCGTGTTGTAGGTGTAATCGGTGTAATTGCCGCAGGAATCCTGCACGCGGATCACGATCGTCGTGTCGCACGTCCCCGCGCCGGTCTGCACCGATTTGGTGACGCCGGTGGTCCCGCAGTTGTCGGTCAATCCAGTCGTGGCATCCAGCGCCGCGGTGTTGGCTGAGGCCGCGTCAGGATAGCAGGGGTTAATTGCGCCCTTGGTGGCCGTCGGCTTGGCGCCGTCCACCCGCGTGTTGTAGGTGTAGTCGGTGTAATTGCCGCAGGAATCCTGCACGCGGATAACGATCGTTGTGTCGCACGTGGCCGCGCCCGTCTGCACCGTCTTGGTCACGCCGATGCTCCCGCAATTGTCGGTCAAGCCGGTCGTGGCATCCAGGGCCGCCGCATTAGCTGACGCCGCGTCAGGATAGCAGGAGTTAATCGTGCCCTTGGTTGCCGTCGGCTTGGTCCCATCCACCCGCGTGCTGTAGGTGTAATCGGTGAAGTTGCCGCACGAATCAGCCACCCGGACCACAATCGTCGTGTCGCAAGTGCCCGCAGGACTCACCACGAACTTGGTCACGCCGGCCGGGCCGCAATCGTCACTGAGATCAGTCGTCGCCGCCATCGCCGCCGCCTCGGCGGTGATCGCGTCATGATAGCAACTGTTGATCGTGCCCTGGGTCGCCGTCGGCTTGGTGTTGTCCACCCGCGTGTTGTAGGTGTAGTCGGTGTAGTTGCCGCACGAATCGGCCACGCGGATCACGATGGTCGTGTCGCAGGTGCCCGCAGGGCTTACCACGAACTTGGTCACCCCGGCTGAGCCGCAATCGTCGCTCAGACCGGTCGTCGCGGCCATCGCTGCCGCCTCCGCCGTGATCGCGTCATGATAGCAAGTGTTGATCGTGCCCTGGCTCGCCGTCGGCTTGGTGTTGTCCACCCGCGTGTTGTAGCTGTAATCGGTGAAGTTGCCGCACGAATCAGCCACACGGATCACGATCGTCGTATCGCAGGTGCCCGCAGGACTCACGACGAACTTGGTCACACCGTCCGGGCCGCAATCGTCGCTGAGATCAGTCGTCGCAGCCATCGCCGCCGCCTCGGCCGTGATCGCGTCATGATAGCAACTGTTGATCGTGCCCTGGGTCGCCGTCGGCTTGGTGTTGTCCACCCGCGTGTTGTAGCTGTAGTCGGTGTAGTTGCCGCACGAATCAGCCACCCGGATCACGATCGTCGTATCGCAAGTGCCCGCAGGACTCACCACAAACTTGGTCACGCCGGCCGGGCCGCAATCGTCACTGAGATCAGTCGTCGCGGCCATCGCCGCCGCCTCGGCCGTGGTCGCGTCATGATAGCAACTGTTGATCGTGCCCTGGGTCGCTGTCGGCTTGGTGTTGTCCACCCGCGTGTTGTAGGTGTAGTCGGTGAAGTTGCCGCACGAATCAGCCACCCGGATCACGATCGTCGTGTCGCAGGTTCCCGCAGGACTCACCACGAACTTGGTCACGCCGGCCGGGCCGCAATCGTCGCTGAGATCAGTCGTCGCGGCCATCGCCGCCGCCTCGGCGGTGATCGCGTCATGATAGCAACTGTTGATCGTGCCCTGGGTTGCCGTCGGCTTGGTGTTGTCCACCCGCGTGTTGTAGGTGTAGTCAGTGTAGTTGCCGCACGAATCGGCCACACGGATCACGATCGTCGTATCGCAAGTGCCCGCAGGACTCACCACGAACTTGGTCACGCCGGCCGGGCCGCAGTCGTCGCTCAGACCGGTCGTCGCGGCCATCGCCGCCGCCTCGGCCGTGGTCGCGTCATGATAGCAACTGTTGATCGTGCCCTGGGTCGCCGTGGGGTTGCTCGTGTCGTTGACCGTGATGATTTGCATGCAGGTATCAGAGTCGCCGTTGGCATCAGTGGCTTTGTAGGTGCGGGTGATGGTGTTGTTGCAGCTTGAACCGGGAGCGCTTTCGCTGTCGCCTTCCCACGTCACCGTCACGGTGCCGCAGCCGTTGGCAACGCTGCCGCCTTGCGCGTTGAAGCTCGACAAATCTGTCGCATGCGCCGGCACGCCGCTGTAGCACTGCACCGTCACCGGCCCCGGGCAGGTAATCACTGGCGCACTGCCGATGATGTATGATTCTCCCGTGAAAAGGCTGTTCCCGCCGGTACCGCCTAGGCGATTGGCGTCGCTATCCACGATGCAAGCATTGGCCACCACGTTCAGGCCCAGCGTGCCGCTGCCACTGCCGGTGCTCACGGTCACAGTATAAGTCGACCCGCTGCCACTGATGCCAGTGATGGAGGCTCCCGAAACGCCGCTCGTGGCGAGCGCAAAGTCTGCGGCATCAACGCCAAAAACGGTCTCACTGAAGGTGACCGTAAAGTCCACGCTGCTGGCGCACGTCGGACTCGAGTTGGCGCGCAGAACAGAGACGACGCCAGGGACCTGTACCTTGTAAGTGAGCAGCGCGGCTGCATAATCGGCGGAAGCCCCGCTGCCCAGCATGCCACTGGCGGATTGTGTCCCAGTTGCAGAGAGAATTTTGTATTCCGCCGCGATGGATACACTGGCGCTACTGTTATTACCGCTACGCACTCGATCACCACCAACCTCCGTGTAGCCGCTAGCTGGGGTGAACCCAGCGGCTTCTTCGTAGCCGAAGACGGCGAGAATCAGTTCGTCCGCCTGGGTCGTGGTTGGAGTCGGTCCGACAGAGGGCGTACCGCTCGTTCCAGTGCTGGTGGCGGTCTGGTCAATTGGAGAAGAAGCCAGGCCGTTCACGACCATGGCCCGGGCCGCCCGTGCAGCCACGGATGGATGCGACATCGTGATGCTGCCACTGGAAAGCGCGTGCGTCACAGGCGCACGGAGCACTACAACCCGGACTCCATTTGCGGCGCTGTCGCTGGATCCGTTATTGCGAACGTCCGCATCGACCGTGTAGGCGTTCGAACCCCCTGAGCCAGTATCCGTGGCCGAAACCGCCCCCCAACTATTCGCGGCGCCTGAGGGATCATCCATTGCAAAAACAACGAGGATCGTATTGCCCGCTGCCGCCGTCACGCCGCTGATGGCCGTCGTGGCGCCCGCGGTCTCAGTCGCCGCAGTGCCGAGGCTTGCCGGGGCATCGGACACGGGCACAAGAATCGTAATGCTCAAAGGAGCCGAGGCGGGCGAAACATTGCCGACCGCATCCGTGGCCGTGGCGGTGATGTCGTGGACACCGGCGGTCAACGTTGTCGTCGTCTTGGTGTAGCTTCCGCCCGTGGCGGTGACGGCACTGCCATTCTGCACTCCGTCAACAAAGATCTTCACGCTGGCGCCTGCCTCGGCCGTGCCGGTGAAGGTTGGCGTGGTGTCCGTGGTAATGTTGTCCGTACTGGAACAACCGTCGTCGGTTGTCAGGTCCGGCGTCGAGGGCGCCAGCGGCGGTGTGGTGTCTTTAGTGAAGATCGCCGAGGCCGTGGCGCCCCAATTACCAACGGCATCTCGCGCGTGAACATATACGGTGTGCGAACCCTCACTGAGGGCAGCAAATTGACTGCTGGTAAGTTGCTTCGACACCGGGTCGGACACCTCGTTGAAGGCACCGTCTTGCGCGTTCATCGCGGTGCCGGTGCCGTCGGCCCCTACAGCATCAATGAAAAGCTCAGCGCCAGCAATCGTGCTGTTGCCACTGGAGGCATCGGTGACCGAGGCGGTGACCGTGGGTAGCGTTGTGCCATTGGCGGGACTGGGACTGACCCCAACACCCGAGGTGACCGGACCAGTGCAATCGTTGACCGTGATCGCAAAGTTGGGTGAGACCGTTCCGTCTCCGCAGGAATTGTGTCCCTTGACCGTCAGATTCCCGGAGGTCGCGGTCGCAGAGAAAGAAATCGTCACGGAATTGCCGGTGCCGGTAATTGTCGCGCCACTTCCTGAGTACGACCACGTATAGCTCGTCGCATTGGCGATCGCTGTCACCGAATAGCTCACCCCGCTCTGCCCCTTGCAGACAGTCGCGGAGCCGGAGATTGAACCCGCCGCGGCGGGCAGCAGATTGACCGTGATCGCAAAGGCGGGCGAGACGGTCCCGCTTCCGCAGGAATTCTGTGGCTGAGCGGTGAGGTTGCCGGAGGTGGCGGTCGTGGAGAACGCAATCGACACTGAATTGCCGGTGCCGCTGATTGTCGCGCCAGAGCCTGAGTAGGACCAGTCGTAGCTCGTCGCGCGGGCTACCGAAGCGACGGAATAGGCCACGCCGCTCTGTCCCTGGCACACCGTCCCCGAGCCTGAAATTGAACCAGCCGGATCAGGTGCGCCAACCGCCAAGTTGCCTGTCGTCGTGGCGCTCCCGGGTGGCGACGATGATGATGATGCCTGCACGGTGAAGGAGGTAGTCGCAAGGGGAGTGCCAGATGAGCTCGTGAGTGTCAGCGTCGAGGTCTTCGTACCATTTGCTGAAAAACTTAGTGAAGCTGGCGAAAAGCTTGCCATTACGCCTGAAGGCAGCGATGTGGTAACGGATAAAGTCACGGTGTTAGCGCTGGGGTTGCCGCCTTCTTGCACCGTCACGGTGTAGGTCGCACTTGAAGCGGGGCAGACAGGGTTCGGTGACTGGGTCGAAATCGAAACGGAAATAGTTGCGGCATCCGTAAACTGCGCCTTCGCGACCAGGCCTGATCTCTGACCCGTGGCGGTCGCTTCGAGGGTCTCGTCGATACAATCGTCTTCGCAGACGTGCCAGGTGGTAGTGAAATTGCCGTCGGAGTCAGCGGTCACTTGCCAGGGCTCGTGGTCTTCGCCCGTGCTCGGGGTGTCGTCGGCGTGCAGGACGATCAGTTCGACTGTTTCACCGGCTTTGAATCCGCTGCCGGTGATCGTGGCGGTTGCGCCGGGTGGATAATCGTCCTGGTCGGTCGAGATCTTCGCCGGATTGAACAGCGCGGCCGCGCCCAGCAGGTTGCCGCCGCTGTCCGCGCCGCCCGCGACCAGGATCTTCTTGTCGTCGGACAACTCGGTGGCGGCATGGCCGCCGCGTTGCAAGAGGCTGGCGCCGGCCAACGGCGTCAAATTCGTCGTCGCGATATCGAAGAGGCTGGCCAGCTCCGGGCCGAGGATCAGCACCTGGTCGTTGGCCAACAAGGTGGCCGTCGAGCTGGGCGAGGGCAGGAGCAGCGACGGAGCCGAACCGGTCGCCGGATCGAATTGTTCCAGTGTCCCGGCGGAATCACCCCCCACAATCAGCAGTTTCCCATCCGAACCGGCAATGGCGGACTGGCCGACACGGATTTCGTTCAAGGGAAATGGCCACAAAGAAAAGGTGCCATCGCTGGCCTGGAAGAATTCGTTCTCCTTGGTGCCGCCGCCGGCCAGGAACACGTTGTTGTCGGAAAACAGCGTGGCCGAATGGCCGGCGCGCGGCACGTTCAATGGGCCGCTGGTGGGCGCAAACGAGCCGAGGACCGGGTCAAACAGTTCGGCCGTGCCCGTCCCATCGCCACCGGCGATGAGCACCTGGCCCGTGGCCAGGCGCGTGGCGCTGTGGCCGCGACGAGCGCTCGACATCTCCGCGCCCACGGCAAATGAAAGAGTCGAGGGATCGAAAAGCTCCGTGGACCTGAGCGCACCGTCGGCGTTCTCGCCGCCGGTGATCAACACACGCCCGTCGCTCAACAGCGTGGCGGCATGACCGGCGCGCGCGTCGTGCAAATCGCCGACCGGCACGAAGCTCCTGGTCGCGGGCAGAAAAATTTCCGCGGCGCGAATCACTCCACTTCCATCGCGTCCACCGGCGATGAGGACTCGTCCGTCGGGCAGGAGCGTGGCGGTGTGATCTTTGCGCGGGACGACCATGGGTTCGGTGGCCTGGACCTGCTGGGTGTCGGCGGCGGGGGCGGGCTGCGAGGCGAAACAAAATGCCGCGCACAACATGGGCAGCCAACGGAAAGGGCTTCGAGGGAAGGCCGTATCGAATCGAGTATGGGTCTGGTGCATAAATTCTCTCCTGATTTTTCTGACTCCTGATTTGTCCACGCGCAGGACAATGCTCCCCAAGCCGTGGCCTCTCCCTTGAATCCGTTCAGTGAATAAACCGCTCGCTCCTTGAGGAACTGCGTGGAAAGTAGAGGGGACTATATGCCGCCAATGACCGTTTCGTCAAGAAATTGTTTGACCACTGTATACGTAGGCAACAGTTACCCTCGTAGCAGCCGACCTGAGTCCGCTCTGCTCTCTCTGGGCGATAGTGAGAAGTGATCCGGCTCGCGCCGCATGCTACAAGGTTCATGGAGAGATCCGTGCTCCTTTCGAACCTGCTGAGCGGCCATGAACCGTTTAGACTGGTAACGAATTAAGACTTTTTGCTGCGCGCACACGGCGGTCAAGACTGGAGAGGCGTGGCCGCGCAGCAAAAAGGCTTAATTCGTTACAAGTGTCAAGCCGATTGATGGGGAGCGCCTCCATGGCGATTGGCAACGCATCGGGTCCGTGCAACGTGGCCGCTGACGTTAGTCGGCTCTAGCTTTCCCCGAGGACAAATGAGCGGACTCACGTCCGGCCCGCAGCGCTCCGCCCGCAGCCAAGATCCTGAATGGTTCCACGTCCCCTGTTCCGGTCACACGCTGCGGACGGGGACCGTCCGCGCGCCGGCTAAAGCCGGGACTACAAACCGCTCCAACCGCCGCCGAGGGCCTTGATCAATTGCACGGCGGTGATCAGGCGTTGACCGGCGATTTGCGCATTGGCGCGTTCGGACTGAAGGGCGTCGCGGCTGGCGTCGACCACTTCGAGATAACTGACGATGCCGGCGCGATACCGGTCGGTGGCCAGTTCGGCAGCGCGGCGCGAGTTGGTCACCGCGCGCTGTTGGGCGGCGGCCTGGTCGATCAGAAAGCGCATGCCGGCCAGGCTGTTCTCCACATCGCCAAAAGCAACGAGGACCTGCTGGCGATAACGCGCGATCGCCTCGGCAAAGGCGGCTTGTGAGCGTTGGTAGTTGGCCCGGTTTCGTCCGCCGGCGAAGATGGGCAGCGACAGGCTCGGGCCGATCGACCAGGCGCGGCTCTCCCAATTGAACAGGTTCTCGAGGTCGGCGCTGACGTAGCCGCCCGAACCGGTGAGGGCCAGGGCGGGAAAAAAAGCGGCTTTGGCCACGCCTATGCGGGCGTTGGCCGCGGCCAATTGCCGTTCCGCCTCGGCCACGTCGGGCCGGCGTTCGAGCAGGTCGGCGGGCAAGCCGGCGGGAACCGCGGGTGGCTGCGGGTTCCACGGTGCGTTCGCGTCTTTGAGCGCGGGCAGTTTGAAGGCGGCCGGGCTTGCCCCCACCAGGATGGCCAGAGCGTTCTCGAGTCTCGCTCGACGTTGGGCCAAGGACGCCGCCTCCGCTTCGGTCGTGGCCAGTTCGGTTTCGGCCCGGGCGACGTCGAGTTCGCTGCCCACGCCGCCCTCGAAGCGACTGCGGACCAGGCGCACCTGTTCGTGGCGCAAGTTCACGGTGGCGCTGACGGTGGCGATTTCCGCGTCGAGCGCCCGCAGCGCGAAATAGTTCTGCGCGACATCGCCCTGGAGGGTGAGCAGGACGTTGTAGAACGCGGCGAGCGATGCCTGGGCATCAGCCCGGGCGCTCTCGAATCCGCGGCGCACGCGACCCCAGAGATCGATTTCGTAACTCAGATCCAGCGGGGTGCGGAAGGTGTTGACGGTCACTCCGCCAAAACCAGCCTCCTGGTTGGGCGAGAACCGTTGCCGGTTGAAACTGGGATCAAAGTCAAGGGTGGGCAACAGTTCGCTGCGCGCCACGCGAGCGGTGGCGCGCGCCTGGTCCACGCGGGCGACGGCCCCTTTGAGTTCCTGGTTGGCTTTCCCGGCTTGCAATTCCAGTTCATTCAAACCGGCGTCTCCGAATATCTCCCACCAATTTCCCTTCGGCACATGGTCGAGCGGTCCGCCTTCCTTCCACGCCCCGAGCTCGGCGGCTTTGTAGCCGGCGGGCAGGGCATTGGTCGGCCGCCGGTAATCGGGGCCGATCGTCCAGGGGCCGGCCTTGACGGAGCCGACCGTTCCCGGCAGCAACAACAGCGCGAGCACGGCCGCGGCCGCCGCGCCGGCAGGTCGCAAGGCCGGGCCCTGGGATTTCGGCGCCGGCTCGCCCGACTTGTTCAGTCCAAGTTTCATCAACGCGACGTAGAAGACCGGGGTCAGGAACAGGCCGAAGAGGGTCACGCCGATCATGCCACTGAACACCGCGACGCCCATGGCCTGGCGCATTTCCGCGCCGGCGCCGCGCGAAGTCACCAGAGGAAACACCCCGGCAATAAAAGCAATCGAAGTCATCAGGATGGGTCGCAATCGCAGGCGGCAGGCCTCGAGCGCGGCTTCGACCGGAGACTTGCCTTCGTCTTGTTTCACTTTGGCGAATTCGACGATCAAAATCGCGTTCTTGCAAGCCAGGCCGATGAGCACGATGAAACCGATTTGCGTGAAGATATTGTTATCGCCGCCCTTGAACCAGACGCCGGCGATGGCGAAGAGCAGGCAAAGCGGCACGATCAGGATGATGGCCAGCGGCAAGCGGAAGCTTTCGTATTGCGCGGCGAGCACGAGGAAAACCAGGAGCAGGCAGAGCGGATAGACGTAGACGGCGGTATTGCCCGCGAGAATGCGTTGATAGGTGAGGTCGGTCCACTCCCAGGCCATGCCTTTGGGCACGTGTTCGCGCGCCAGCCCGGCGAGCAGGGCTTCGGCCTGCCCGGAACTGAACCCGGGGGCGGGGGCGGCATTGATCTCCGCCGCCGGATAACCGTTGTAACGCATGGCGCGGTCGGGGCCGTAAGTCTCCGTCACCTTCACCAGGGTGCCCAGCGGCACCATCTGACCCTGGGCATTGCGCGTCTTGAGACGCGTGACGTCCTCCACCCGGTTCCGGAACTGCCCGTCGGCCTGGGCGATGACCTGGTAAGTGCGGCCGAATCGGTTGAAGTCATTCACGTAAAGCGAGCCGAGATAAATCTGCATGGTCTCGAAGAGATTTTGCAGCGGCACGCCTTGTTGCTTGGCCTTGACGCGGTCGATGTCAGCATCGAGTTGGGGGACGTTGACCGTGAAAGTGGAGAACACGCCGGCGAGGCCGGGTGTCCGATACCCCTTGCCGATGAGCGCCTGGGTGGTCTGATACAGCGCGTCGTAACCCTGATCGCTGCGGTCTTCGACATACATTTTAAAACCTCCGATCGTGCCGAGGCCGTTGACCGGCGGGGGCGGCACGGCCAGCACAAAGGCGTCCTGGATCGCGCCGAATTGCCGGTTGAGCGCCCCGGCAATGGCGGGTCCGCTGAGGTCCGGCGCCTCGCGGTCCGCAAAGGGTTTCAGGCCGAAAAAGACCACGCCCGCGTTGGGCGCGACGCTGAATCCACTGATGCTTAACCCGGGAAACGCGACCGCGTCCTGCACGCCCGGTTGCTTCAGGCCAATCTCCGACATGCGCCGGATGACATCCTCGGTCCGGCCAAGCGAAGCGGCTTCGGGCAGCTGGGCGAACGCCACCAGGTATTGCTTGTCCTGCGAAGGCACAAAGCCGGTCGGGACTTTGTTGAAACTCCAGCCGGTCAGAAAGACGAGCCCGCCGTAAACGAGCAAGGCGGCTGCGCTCTTGCGAATCACGCCGCCGACGCCGGCTGCATATTTGACTCCGGTCCACGCAAACACCCGGTTGAACGGCCGGAAGAACCAGCCGAGCCCTTTGTCCATGCCCCGGGCCAGCCAGTCCTTGGGCGCGCCATGATCCTTGAGCAAGACGGCGCACAAAGCGGGCGAGAGCGTCAGCGAGTTGAACGCGGAGATCACCGTCGAGATGGCGATGGTGATGGCGAACTGTTTGTAGAACTGGCCGGTCAACCCGCTGATGAACGCCGTCGGCACGAAGACCGCGCAGAGCACCAGAGCGGTGGCGACGATCGGCCCGGTCACTTCGGTCATGGCGCGTTGGGCGGCCTCGGACGGCGCCAGGCCCAGCGCGATGTTTCGCTCGACGTTCTCCACCACCACGATCGCGTCGTCCACCACGATGCCAATGGCCAGGACCAGGCCGAAAAGAGAGAGGGCGTTGATGCTGAAGCCGAGGGCGAGCATCACGGCAAACGTGCCGATGAGCGAGACCGGCACGGCCGCCAGTGGAATGACCGACGCGCGCCAGGTCTGCAGAAAGAGGATGACGACCAGCACCACCAGGAGGATCGCTTCGAGCAGGGTGTGAACCACCGCCTCGATGGAATGCCGCACGAACACCGTCGGGTCATACACCACCGCGTAATCGATCCCTTCGGGGAAATTCTTCTTCAGTTCCTCCATGGTGCGGCGGACCGCGTCGGAGAGTTCGATGGCGTTCGCCCCCGGGGCCTGGAAAATGGGCAACGCCACGGCCGTTTGGTTGTTGAGCAGCGAGCGCAGCGAATAACCGGACGCGCCCAGTTCGAGCCGGGCGATGTCCTTGAGCAAGGTCTTTTCGCCGTGCGGCCCGGTCTTGACAATGATCTGGCCGAACTCCTCCTCGGAAATCAGACGGCCCTTGGCATTGATCTGCAGTTCGAAGTTGACCGGCCGGCTGACCGGCGGCTGACCGATGGCGCCGGCGGCGACTTGCATGTTCTGTTCGCGGATGGCGTTGACCACGTCGCTGGCCGTGAGGTTCTGGGCGGCAATCTTGTCCGGGCTGAGCCACACGCGCATGGCGTAATCGCCCGAGCCGAAGAGTTCGACGTCGCCGGCGCCCGGGATGCGCGCCAGGACGTCCTTGACCTGGAGGGTGGCGTAGTTGCGCAGATACACGTCGTCGTAACGCCCATTCGGGGAGAACAAGTGCACCACCATCGTCAGGTCGGGCGATTGCTTGGTGGTCGTGACGCCCAGACGGCGAACCTCCTCCGGCAGCTTGGGCAGGGCCTGGGAAACGCGGTTCTGCACCTGCACCTGGGCTTTGTCGATGTCCGTGCCGAGTTTGAAGGTCACCGTCAAGGCCATCACGCCGTCCCCGGTGGACTGCGAGAAAAGGTAAAGGGAGTCCTCCACGCCATTGATCGCCTGTTCCAATGGCGAGGCCACCGTCTCGGCAATGGTCTTGGGATTCGCGCCCGGATAGCTGGCGCGCACCACGATGGTGGGCGGGACTACTTCCGGATATTCGCTAATCGGCAGCCGCCACATCGCGATCAGGCCAACGAGGAAAATCACGGCCGAAAGCACGCCGGCGAAAATGGGGCGCCGAATGAAGTAATGGGAGAAGTTCATGGTCGATGGGGTGGTTGGGGTTGGATGGCGCGGGAGCGCTCAGCGCCGGGCGGTTTGCAGGCCGGGGGTGGCCCCCTCGGCGATGGCTTCCTGCGGCGACACGGGCATGCCGGGTCGAACGCGTTGCAGGCCGTTGACGACAATCTTTTCGCCCGCATCCAGGCCGGACCGGATGACGCGCTTGTCCTGGACGACCGGCCCGAGCTTGACCGACCGATACGCGATCGTGTTGGTCGAAGTCAGGGCCAGGACAAATTTTTGGGCCTGGTCGGTGCCGATGGCGCGTTCCGCCACGAGCAACACCGGATGCCTCGCGCTCCCCGGCACGCGAATGCGCGCGAACAGCCCCGGAACCATCCGACCATCGGCGTCGCCAGCGCCGTTGGTCTCGAGCTTCCGGGCGTGCGCCAGGGCATTGAACTTCAGGAGCGAATTCTCATCGATGTCCGCATACACGTAAATCGGGTCCACCGAAACCAGAGTCGTGAGCACCGTGCTCGCCCCTGCGACGCCACTGACGTAATTGCCTTCGGTCAACAGCGCGCGGCTGACCCGCCCGTCGATCGGCGCGCGGATCTGCGTGTATTCGAGATCCAGCCTGGCGGACTCGACCGCGGCCTGCGCCGCCAGCAATAACGCCTTTGCCTCCTGGAATCGCGCCTGGCGCGCGTCGGAGTCTTCAATCGAAATCGCGTTGTTGGCCAGCAGTTGGGTCGTGCGATCCGCCTCCCGCCGGGCGTTCTCCAGACGCACCTTGGCCTGCTCGTACTCGGCTTGGCGCCGATCGAATTCCGCCTGGTGCCAGCGCGGATCGATGACGAACAGCACCTCCCCCTTCTTCACCAATTGGCCCGATTGAAATTTCACCTCCTGGATGTAACCCGACACCCGCGGACGCACCTCGACCGACTCCACCGGCTCGATCCGCCCGGTAAACTCGTCCCATTCGACGATTTCCTTCTCTTCCACCGGCGCGACGGTGACCGAAGGGGGCGGCAGTGGCGGCTGGGCGGCACCCCGGCCGCAACCAGCGCAAGCGATCAACACCGCCGCCAAAACCAGGGCCGAGGAAGTCACACGGAAAATGAGTTTCGCTGTCATAGCTGTGCAAGGTTGAATGATTGGAATGGTTCGTTTGCTCGATTGAATCGGGGCCAGGCAAAGTTGCGCCCGAACGATCAAGCACCCGCGGCGCCGCGGGTTTGATTGGAGCGCTGCCGGGCGAGCCAGGCGCCCAGCGCTTCGGCCTTCTCGGTCGCCAGCGCCGGAAAAACCAGGTGCGGATAGGCTGTCTGCCAGGCCAAGGCCTCCGCCTCATTCAGGGCGAGGCGCAGCAAATGTTCAGGGGCTTGAAGACTTTCGCGAAATTCGGTCAGGATGGCTTGTTTTGTCCTCTCGATTTGCGCGATAAGCGTTTGGCAGGAAGCCCGGCAGACGTTGGAGAAGGTTCGCCTCTGACCGGGGACCGGATAGGTTGAACGAAACGTTTTCATGAGTATCGACAGTTTTAGTAGTTTTCTATTTAGTCAAGTATCAGCCCAAAAAAATTTCAGCCTTAAACGGGCGCGCTTTCCAGTTCTTTCACCCCCAGAATCGCAAACACCCCGCGCGCCATCTCGCGCAATACTTCCACGTCATTCTGAATCCGCGCCTGGGTCAATAAACCTTCGAAGTAAGCCCGGAACATGCGCGCCTTGGCCGCAGCGTCAGGAGCGTGAATCAGACCGGCGGCGTGCGCGTCGCGAATGGCCGACTCGAAGTATTTCCCGTGATGTTCCAACAGTTCCTGGATTTTGGAGCGCAGTCTTTGTTCCTGGGTGCTGACCTCTGCCCCCAGGGTAAATAGCGGGCAGCCCAGGACACAGCCGTGCTCCTCTTTGATCCTGGCCTGTTCACGATAGGCGAAGTTGCAGTAATTGCGGATTCGTTCCAGGGGAGGAACCGTCGGGGAGAACAACGAGTCCAATTCCTGGCGCTTCTCCTTGAACGCCTCATCCAAGGCCGCCACCGCCAGGTCCGCTTTCGAATCGAAGAAATAGTAGAAACTGCCTTTCTTGACGCCGGCCTTCTCACAGATCTGGTCGATCGTCGTGCTGCCGTAGGAGCCGGTCCAAATCAGTTCCGACACAGCTTTCATCAATCTCTCTTTGGCATCACTGACCCGGCCCATAATCGTATTTGACGTTTTCAGATTCAACGTGCCGCTGAATCGCAAGGGCACACTAACAAATTAGACTAAACAGTCAACTATTATTTTCGGGTTTTTTTGAGAGTTCTCCCCTACCCACCCAGAGTGAGCCGGACCACCGCTCACCAACGACCACTTATGGATGGTCCCGAGACGCCGCGATGGCCATGGGGACTTGTCTTGAACCGACTTTTCACTGGTGACTCGCCATTTGCGGAACCTCATCCCGAGTGTGACCCTGTTCTCAATTTCAAGTTACCAGCCACGATGCGCGGTTCATTCAGTTCGCAACCTCTTTTTGGAACTGCTAATCCACGCTAATCCACGCTAATAGAACAAAAAGGAAGAAAGCTCGGTGGGTCTGTCATTAGCGAAGATTAGCGGTTCAACCTCTCACCTGCGGAGGCTTCCATGAACCTGGCGATTCGGTCCGGGCGGTCTCTCGGGCCCAGCGATTTACGATGTACGATCTACGAGGTACGATGTACGATTTACGACCTTCCGATGGTGGGATCGCGGCTCTACGCGATTCGCACGCCCGGCGATCTGCGCGGCGCGGCGCTCGTAAATCGTAGATCGTACATCGTAAATCGTAGATCGTAAATCGTAGATGGCTGCAGGACCGGCGGCGGTCCGGTTCATGGCCCCAACTCACGTCAAATCTTTGAGGTGTTCCTTTCCCACAAAAGGCGGGGGCGGGTTACGCCCGGCGTTCCTTGATCGCCTGAAGAATGTCCGCCAGGGCCTCGGCGGACGGTTTCATGCCCAAATTGCCTTTGCCGTGGAGTCGGACGCTGACCGCGTCATGCTCCAATTCCTTTTGGCCGAGGATGAGCATGGTGTGGACCTTTTCCTGTTCAGCGTGTTGGATCTTGCCGTTGATTTTGTCGCTGCTGGCATCGAGTTCGGCGCGGACCATGTTTGCCCGCAGTTCCGTGACCAGCGCCTTGGCGTGGCCGACGAGACGTTCGTCGTCGCCGATCGTCAGCACGCGAACTTGTTCGGGGGCGAGCCAGAGGGGGAAGTTGCCGGCGTAATGTTCGATGAGGAAGCCAATGAACCGTTCGTGGGTGCCCAGGGGGGCGCGATGGATGCAGAGGGGCGTCTCCTCGCGGTTGTCACGGGTGCGATAGACCAGGCCGAAGCGGCGGGGCACGGCGAAATCGACCTGGTTGGTGGCGATGGTGAATTCGCGACCGCTGATGCTCCAGACCTGCACGTCGATCTTCGGGCCATAGAAGGCGGCTTCGTTGGCCACTTCCACGTAGTTGATTTGCGATTCGCGCAGGACCTGCCGGACCATGTCCTCGGTTTTTTTCCACAGCTCGGGTTCATTGACGAATTTGGCGTTCGGGCCGTCGCCGAGGCGGGAGGGGTCGTGCGTGCTGAAGCGCATCTGGTAGCGCTCGAAGCCGAAAATCTTGAAATATTTCAGATACATCTCATTGACGCCCTGGAATTCGGCGGCGAACTGTTCCGGCGCGCAATAAATGTGGGCGTCATTCATCTGCATGGAGCGAACGCGCATGAGGCCCATCAATTCGCCCGACTGTTCGTAGCGGTAGCAGGTGCCGTATTCAGCCAGGCGCAGCGGCAGGTCGCGATAACTGCGCGGTTCGGCCGCGAAGATGCGGTGGTGATGCGGGCAGTTCATCGCCTTGAGGTAGTAGCGAGTGAACTCCTCCCGGTCGGCGGACGGCTTGGCCGGGCCAGGGGACTCCTTCAGTTCCATGGGCGGGAACATCGACTCGGCGTAAAGGGGCAGGTGCTGCGAGGTGCGGTACATTTTCTCCTTGGCGATGTGCGGGGTGCGGACGCGGACATAGCCGGCGGCGAACTCCGTTTCCTTCGCCAATTTTTCCAGTTCCTCGATGATGGCGCCGCCTTTGGGCAGCCAGAGCGGCAAGCCGGGGCCGGTGTATTCCGTGTCGAACGTGAACAAGCCCATTTCGGCGCCGATTTTCCGGTGATCGCGCCGCTTGGCTTCTTCCTGCTGGGCCAGCCAGGTTTCCAATTCTTCCTTGTTCTTGAACGCCGTGCCGTAAAGGCGTTGGAGCTGCGGATTTTTCTCGTTGCCGCGATAGTAAGCGGAGGCCACGCGCAGCAGTTTGAAGGCTTTCACGTTGCCCGTGCGCATCACGTGCGGCCCGGCACACAGGTCGATGAATTCGCCGTTCTGGTAAAATGAAATCGGTTCGCCTTCGGGAATGTCGGCGAGGCGCTCGACTTTGAACTTCTGGCCCTTGGCCTCGAAGAACGACCTGGCTTCGTCGCGGGTCTTGATTTGTTTTTCGAAGACCTGGTTCTCCTTCACCACTTTCTTCATCTCCTCTTCGATCTTCGGGAAGTCCTCCGGGGAGAAGCGGTGCGCCAGATCGAAGTCGTAATAAAACCCTTCGTCGGTGGGCGGACCGATGTCGAGGAGGGCGTCGGGCCACAGGCGCAGGACGGCCGTGGCCATGATGTGGGCGCAGGAATGGCGGAGCCGCTGCAGCTCGTTCATTCGATTCCGCTCGTCCAGTGTCTTACGTTCGACGTCGTGTTTGGCCGCTTCCATAAAGTAGTTAATTTAACAAGTTTTACGGCTCTAAACGTCCCAGGCACAAGGCGCGATAAGAACCGAAAGCGGGATCTCTTCCCGTTCGCGTGCTTTCCGTCATGGCCGTTTTCAAAAACAAAAACGCCTCGGACCAATCAGGGCGAGGCGTCGGCGTTCACGGGTGGTCCGTAAACGCTAGAAAATCGTGGTCGTTGCCGACAGTTTCATCGCGTCCGAAGGTAGTGAACACGATCTCCTTTGGCAAATTCAAATTCTGTTTTGAGAGTTTCCAACGCCCGCCGGCGCCTGCTAGAGTCGCTCCTCGTCGGCTGCTGGCAGGCGATGCCCGTCGCTGCGATCCGAATGAAAGCACTGTGGGTGGCCGCGGTCATCGTCATGAGCTCAACATCCCGACCGGTCCGCGCGGCGGCGACGGCGCCGCCGGCGCCGCCGCCCGGGCACGCGGCGGAGAGGCAAATCACGCGCGGGCCGGGAGGGCGCATTCTCACCAACATCGGGGTCTGGTCGCCCGACAGCCAATGGATCGCCTATGACACCCGTTCCGATCCGGCGGGGGAGCTCTTTGATGGCTCGCGCATCGAAATGGTCAACATCAGGACCGGCGAAGTGAGGGTGCTTTACCAATCTCAACGCGGGGCGAATTGCGGGGTGGTGACGTTCAGCCCGGTGGCGAACCGGGTCGTCTTCATGCTGGGACCGGAAAACCCGACGCCGGACTGGACGTATGCCCCCAGTCACCGGCAGGGCATCATGGTCGAGACAGCCGGGCCCGGGCCGGCCAGGAACCTCGAGGCGCGCGATCTGACGGCTCCGTTCACCCCGGGTGCCTTGCGCGGCGGCTCGCACGTGCACGTGTGGGACGCGCGCGGCGAGTGGGTCGCGTTCACTTATCACGATGCGCTCCAGGAATCTGATCTTCGCGACCTGGGGGTGGGCGTGCCCGACTGTGCCGTGGCCGTCGGCCCGGCTCATCCGCGCAACCACGGCGGTCACTTTTTTTCCGTGCTGGTCACCCGCACCACGGCCAACCCCAAGCCTGGCTCGGACGAAATCAAACGTGCCTGCGAAGAGGGATGGGTCGGCACGAATGGCTACGCGCGTCCGGACGGCACGCGACAACGGCGGGCCCTGGCGTTTCAGGGACACGCCGTGACCGCCGAAGGCCGGACGATTTCGGAGGTATTCATCGTGGACTTGCCGGAAGCGATGACGATCCCCGGGGATGGGCCGCTGGCCGGAACGTTGACCGACCGGCCAACACCGCCCAAGGGCACGGTGCAACGCCGCCTGACTTACACCGCCGCCCGGCCACATCCCGGCCTGGACGGACCGCGCCATTGGCTGCGCAGTTCGCCGGACGGTTCCCGGATCGCGTTCCTCATGAAAGACGATGCCGGCATCGTGCAACTGTGGACCGTATCACCCAACGGCGGCCCGCCCGGCCAACTCACCCGCAATCCCTGGCCCATCGCGTCGGCCTTCTCCTGGAGTCCGGATGGCCGGCGCATCGCTCACCTGATGGATCAGAGTGTGGCGGTGACGGACGCGCAAAGCGGCGCGACCCTTCGCCTGACGCCCCGCGGCGAAGCCGCGCTTGCCCCCCGGCCCGAAGCGTGCGTTTTTTCCCCGGACAACCGCCACATTGCCTACATCCGGCAGGTGCCCGACGGGAGGGTGGCGCATAACCAGATTTTTGTTCTGACGTTGAACGACTGAAGCCAATGAGCCCACTGCCCGCTCCTTTGTGCGGCATCATCCCGCCGATGATCACCCCGTTGCTGGGTCGCGACGCCCTGGACGTCGCCGGCCTGGAAAGGCTGATCGAACACATCCTCGGTGGAGGGGTGAGCGGCTTGTTCATTCTTGGCAGCTCGGGCGAAGGCCCCAGCCTGGGCCATCGACTGCGGCGTGAGTTGATCACCCGCGCCTGCCAGCTCGTGGCCGGACGCGTCCCCGTGCTGGTCGGGGTGACGGACACGGCGTTGGTCGAGTCGCTGAACCTCGCGGATCACGCCGCGGGCGCGGGGGCGGCCGCGGTGGTGCTGGCGCCGCCCCCTTATTTCCCGCTGGAACAATCCGGGCTCGGCTCCTTCCTGGAGACACTGGCTCCGGAGCTTCCCCTGCCCCTCTTCCTCTACAACATCCCCGCCCTGACCAAGATCACTTTCGAGCCTGCGACCGTGCAGCGCGCCCTCGACCAGGAGAAGATCGTCGGCCTCAAGGACAGTTCAGGCGACCTGCCGTACTTTCGGCAGTTGTGCGAGCTGCTGCCGCGGCGCCCGAATTGGACGCTCTTGATGGGGCAGGAGGGACTGCTCGTTCAGGCCATCGCGTTGGGGGCGCACGGCGGGGTGTGTGGCGGGGCCAATGTCTTTCCCAAATTGTATGTCGAGCTCTGCGCGGCCGCGCGCGAGCGCGATCTCGACCGGGCGGCGAAACTTCAGGCGCAAGTCGCCGCGCTGGCCGACCACCTTTATGGACCGGAGCGCAGCAGCGCCGAAGTCATCAAAGGCATGAAATGCGCCCTGGCCTGTCTGGGTCTTTGTCGCGACATCGTGGCCGAACCGTTCCGGCAACCCGGGGAGAAGGAGAGGCAGCGCCTCCGCGCGTTCCTGGAGCGCGCGCCGGTGCCGCCGTAGTCAGTGGTCAGGAGTCAGTGGTCAGGAGTCAGGAGTCAGGAGTCAGGAGTCAGTGGTCGGTGGTCAGGAGTCAGGAGTCAGTGTACATTGCTGATTTGTAGGGGTTGAAAGGGGACGGAACGAGCAATGAGCAATTGGGCTGTGCACCTGACGCCAGCGCGCGGAGTGGAGCGCGGCTGTGTGCGAAGCACCAACCGCAGCGCGTCGACCAGTTCTGACCTTTTGCGCATCCGCCACACGCTGCGGCTGGGTCTTCGACCACAGCCGCAGTCCGAATGCGCAATGACCACTGACTCCTGACCACTGACTCCTGACCACTGACTCCGGCGGCGGACCTTACGCGGCCACGGCCTGCGGGGTCCACTTGTCCTTCATGAAGTTCTGCCAGAGGTAAGTTGCCGCCTTTTCGCCTTTGCCCTCCAGGCCGATTAAGTCCAGGTAGGTCTGAATGGGTGAAGTGATTCTGGCGTGATCAAATTGGTCGGCCCCGCGCAGCATCCCTTCATCGTAAGGAATCCACAAGCTCACGCTGCCTTTGCCGGAGGTTTCGCTCAATTCCAGCGCGGAGATGACCTTGCTCAGGTCGGAAAGGACGTAAGCGGAGACGCGGTCATAGCGCAGCAAGGGATCGAATCTCATGGCCGCCGAGAAACCCATCAAGGCGTAAGGGATGATTTGTTCCTGGCAAACTGCCGCCAGCAGGGCCTCGATTTCCAGCGCGCTGCGGGAGGAGGTGAACACCCGCTCGACACTCTGTTTGGCCAGATAGTTTTCCGACCACTCGTCGAGCAGCAAATCCGGGCAGGCCAGGCGAAAGCCTTGCTTGCCGTCCTCGAGCCATTGGCGTCGGGCCAGGTGGTACTTGATGGCGAAGGCCTGGCCGGGTGAGACCTGGGCTTCCAGGGCCAGGTCGCGAATTTTCCAAAGCCGTTGCGGGTGCATGAAGAGGGTGCGCAAGACCCGCTCGGCCCTCGGCGAATACCAGGAACGAAATTTCTTTTTCGGTGCGGGGAGGGATCGCCCGGTTTTGTGGATGAAGATGAAATCGAAGTTGAGCAGGCAATTGCCAGAGAAATCGACGTAGCCGATGCCTTCCTGCCGGCAGATCTTCGCCGATTGCGTCGTCAAAGAGGGGGCCATCACCAGGCCGTAGGCATCGGCGTAGGTCTGGCGATATTTGAGGATGTTGTCCACCGCTTCGCGAACCAGCCGGGGTTGGCCGTTGGCTTTGACTTCGGCCAGGATCAATTTCTCCTGCCCGCCGAGGCGGATTCGGGCCACGATTTCCGGCCGGCTTGGGTCAGCCAGGAGACGCTGCTCGACCTTGGGCATCTCGACGAACGGGATTTCCGACAGGCAATCCCAAAGCACTTGTTCGATTGCTTCGTCGGTTGCCACAACTTTGGAGGGGGCAATTCTTGTCTTCATGATGGTTCTGAATTTTTTGCGCGGCTCAATCAGCATCACCCCACGCCAAGCAAAAGAAGTTCCAGCTGAATCCAGAGGCACTTCAGTTCTGTTCAATCGGTTTTTCCAAGAACGATGCGGCGAAAGCAACCCGCACTGTCCCGAAACCGGACAGATCTGCGGCTTGGACAGCTTGAAACTGACCGAGCCGGGAGACGGCGGAAATCCGTAAAGGAATTGACGCAGGCCCGTTTCTGCTCTCTGTTGCAGATCGTGCAGGGCTGCGACCGGGGTGGCTTCTGGTCCAGTTCGTTGCGGAACCAGATTATCAGTCACCATGGCAAAACGTGTTTTCAGCGGGCCGCCGACACCGGAGGAATTTCAGCGTCAGCTTTCGGAATTCATGCGGCAGCATTTCCAGGCGGGCAGCTCGCCCGCCTCGACGCAAACGCAGACAGGTGATCGCGTCTCCGCCGAGGAACCTCCGCCGGCCGACCGCATCCTGCAGTTCGACCGCAAGCCGCGCGACGTCAAGGCCTATCTCGACCGTTTCGTCATTAAGCAGGACGAAGCCAAGAAGGTTCTGAGCGTGGCCTTATGCGACCATTATCATCACGTGCGACTGGCCCTGGAGGACAAGGAACAACCAAACTACGCCAAGCAAAATGTCATCCTGATCGGCCCGACCGGCGTCGGGAAAACCTACCTGATCCGCAGCCTGGCGGACCTGATCGGCGTGCCGTTTGTCAAAGCCGACGCCACGAAGTTTTCCGAGACCGGCTATGTGGGCGGCGACGTGGAGGATCTGGTCCGGGATCTGGTCCGTCGCGCCGACGGCGATGTGGCGCGCGCCCAATACGGGATCATTTATATCGATGAGATCGACAAAATCGCCTCGGCGCCCAACCTGGCGGGACGGGATGTCAGTGGGCGGGGAGTGCAGACGAACCTGCTCAAGTTGATGGAGGAAACCGAAGTGCCGGCACGCGCGCCCAACGACCTGGCCGGCCAGATCCAGGCGATGATGGAAATGACCCGGGGCAGCGGCAAGAAGCAGCCGGCGACGATCAATACCAAGCACATTTTGTTCGTGGTCAGCGGCGCGTTTTCGGGCCTGGAAAACATCGTGCGCAAACGGCTGCGCGAGGCGACGATCGGCTTCGCCGTCGGCGCCAAGCTCGCCCCCGATGAAGAGCGGTGCCTGGACCAGGTGCAGACCCGCGATTTCCTCGACTTCGGTTTCGAGCCCGAATTCATCGGCCGCCTGCCCGTGCGGGTGATTTGCCAAACGCTCAACGTGGACGATTTGTTCCTCATCCTGAAAAGCTCGGAGGGAAGCATCATCCGCCAGTATGAACAGTCCTTCGCCGCCTACGGGCTGGAGGTGCTCTTTCGGGACGACGGATTACGGCGCATCGCCGAGGGCGCGGCCGAGGAAAAGACCGGCGCCCGCGGGCTGATGACGGTTTGCGAACGGGTCTTCCGCGATTTGAAATTCGAGTTGCCCTCGACGCAGGTCAAGCGTTTCGTCGTCACGCAGGAGTTGGCGGACGACCCGCCGGGCGAACTGAAGAAACTGCTGGCCGAGCAGGCGAAGGAGGAGGAGGTGGTGATGCGCCAGTTGGTGCATGAGTTCGCCGAACGTTTCCGGGAGACGCACGGCCTGACCATCCGGTTCACCGAGGAAGCCGCCGAGTGGCTGGTCGCGCAAGCCCTCGCTCAATCGGTGTCCGTGCGCGATTTGTGCGCCACACGGTTCAAGGATTTTCAATTCGGCTTGAAACTGATCGCCCAGAACACCGGCCGCCAGGAATTCACTCTCGATCGCGCCGTCGTCGAAGCGCCAGACAAGGTGCTGAGCGACTGGGTGGTCGCGAGTTATCGCAAATGAGCGGGCAAGGGCAGGAGGCAGGAGGCAGGGGGCAGGGGCAGTAATCAGTGAATCAGTAATCAGTGGTTAAGGATGGGCGGTCGGGAATCACGGGCTCAGGAGGGCGTAGGAGGTAGCTCATCTTGCATGGTAGAAACTGGGGAACCTCGATATCTTCTTTTCTCCGATCCGCCACCCTCGACCGCTGACTTCTGACCACGGTTGGCAGCTTACTGATTACTGACCCGCTGATTACTGACCCACTGATTACTGACCCACTGATTACTGACCCACTGATTACTGACCCACTGATTACTGACCCACTGATTACTGATTCACTGATTACTGCCTCCCTGCCTCCTGCCTCCTGCCTCCTGCCCCCTGATCCTGAACCTCGGAGCATCCGGCGTGAGCCGGATCATTTCTCACCAGTGCGGGCCATCGCCCACAGAGATCAGAGCCGACTCACGTTGGCTGCTACGAGGTTCATGGTCACAAGGCTCGGTCAATAAACCGTGGAGACTCTCCACGATCACAAGCGAAGAATGAACTCCGAACTTCGAACTTTGAACTTTGAACTTCGAACCTGGAACCCTCAAAACAAGCTGCCAATCACCAACCCCAGAACACTCAAAGGGCCCTGGTCTTCGAGCGAGTCGGTGGCCTTGTCCAGCTTTTGGAGAGTGAGCTTGGCGTTCTTGATGAAGGCATCGTCATTGATGAGTTTGCCGACGGTGCCCTGGCCGTGGTTCAGTTTCTCGGAGATCTCGCGGAGGTTGGTCATGAGCGTGGTCGTCTCGTTGTAGAGTGTCTCCTCCTTGACCACTTTGCCGAGGGTACCTTTGCCGCTGTTGACCTGATGGATAACCTCGCGCATATCGCCCATCATGCCCTCGGCTTGGGAGCTGAGACTCTTGAGGTCGGCGCTGGCCGTCTCGAGATTGGTCACAGTCGTGTAGGCGGCGTTGTAGAAGGCGTCGTCGGTGACGAGCTTGCCGACCGTGCCGCGTCCCTGGACGATGTTGTCGGAGACGGTTTTCATATTGGCGATCATGGCGGTGAGCGGGGCGCTGTTCTGCTTGACGAAGTCGGTGAGTGGGCCGAGCAAGGTGCTGATGTTGTCGGTGCTGAAGCTTTTGGTCAGGTTCTCGATCCCCCCGGCCACCCCTTCGAGTTTGGCCATGAGCGCGCTGAGATCGGGCTGCTCGGCGGTCTCGATGGAGCCGGACTCGATGTCCGGCGCGGTGGCGGAGCCACCCTCGATGCCGACGAAATTCTGGCCCATCAAGCCGGTGAACTTGACGAGGGCCTTGGCGTCGGTCTTGATCTTGTACTTGGCCTGGATCTTCATCGTGACCTTGGCGCGGGCGTTTTCCAACTCGATGTTTTCGACGCGCCCGATCTCGACGCCGGCCATTTTCACCAGGTCGCCCTTCTTGAGTTCCTGGGCGGACTTGAAGCTGGCGCTGATTTTGTAGCCGCCCTTGAAGAAGTCGGCGGCGCCGATCATTTCGAGGATGATCATGGCGACCACCAGGGCGAGGGCGAAGAAGATTCCGAGCCGGGTTTCGAGGGTGTTTTTCATGGTTACTCGTGGGGATGGTTGGGATTGAAGTCGGCGTTGAGAAAGCGGTGGATGACCGGATGGTTGTTGCGCTTGATTTCGTCCACGGTGCCGATGGCCAGGATTTGGCCCTCGTGCATCATGGCGAGGCGGTCGGCAATCCCGAAGGCCAGGTCGCGATCATGGGTCACGACGATGGAGGTGACGTGGATGCGCCTTTTCAGGTTCAGGATTTCTTCGCCGATGACGACAGCGCTGAGCGGGTCGAGTTCGCTGGTGGGTTCGTCGTAGAGGATCAGTTGCGGCTCGATCACCAGGGCGCGGGCGATGGCCACCCGCTTTTTCATGCCGCCGGAGAGTTCGCTGGGGTTGCGATCCTTGACGTTCTTGAGGCCAAGGAACTCCAACTTCTCGATCGCGATGCGTTCGATCTCCTCGGGTTTCTTGAGGCGATGTTCGGAGAGGTAGAGGCCGACGTTTTCCAGGACCGTCAGCGAGTTGAGCAAGGCGCCGGATTGAAAGACGAGCGCCAGGCGATATTTGTCCATCACGCCCGGTTTGTGGATCGGTTCGCTTTCGATCAGGATGTCGCCTTCGTCGGGCGTCTCGAGCCCGATAATGTGCTTGAGGAGGACGCTTTTGCCGCTGCCACTGGGACCCATGATGACAAACACCTCGCTTCTTTGGACTTCAAAGGTGATCCCTTTGAGCACCGGCACGCCGGCATAACTTTTGCGCAGTCCTTGCACCCGGACACTGACACCTTGATGTTGCGGCGGCGGCGTTGAAGGGGCGTTGCTCATTTCTCGAAATAGAGCAGGAAGCGGGTGAGGAAGTAATCGAGGATCAGGATCAAGACGATCGAATTCACCACCGCCTTGGTCACGGAGCGTCCGATGCCGCGCGGTCCGCCGATGGTGACGAGTCCCTGATGACAACAGACCGTGCCGATGACGACGGCGAAGACCGCGCTCTTGAACAGACCGTTGAGGACGTCGCCCAGGTCGACCACCAGTCGCAAGTTGACAAAGAAGGATTGGAACGTGATGGCGATCTTTTGGTTCATCACGGCCACCATGCCGCCGCCGAACCAGCCCACCAGGATGGCGAACAAAACCAGGACGGGAAGAGAAATGGAGATGGCGACGATGCGCGGCAGGACGAGGTAATGCACCGGGTTGATATTCATGGTGCGCAGCGCGTCAATTTCCTGGTAGACGCGCATGGAACCGATCTCCGCGGCCATGGCCGAACCGATGCGGCCGGCGATGAGCACGGCCATCATGACCGGCGCCAGTTCCTTGCAGACCGACAGGCCGACCAACCCGCCAATCGCGCTGGAGAGGCCCCGTTCGGCGAGCACCGGGCCGGTCTGCAGCGCGATGACGCCGCCGATGAAGAGGGAGAGCACGCACGCCATGAGCAGACTGGCGTTGCCGATCTCGAAGAGTTGATCGAAGACTTTATGACGTTGATGGAAGATCTGCGGCAGCGCCCGGATGGTGCGCCAGAGCAGGACTATCATTTCGCCGATGTTTTGAAACATAGCTTACCTGGATGCGGGCCCGTCGGCGGCCGGTGACTTCCCCAACGGGAGGTAAAAGACGCGCCAGCGCCTGCCTTCAGGGCCGGATTGATACTGAAAAAAGCCGAAGAGGAGCGAGCATTTTTTCCATTCCGGCGTGGTGTCGCGACGATAGAGGTTCCACAGGAGCGACTGGCTGGTCGCCCCGGTCTGCGCGTTTCGCTCGGAGCGCCAAAGCGACCAGAGCGGGGACAGGTCGCGCTCGACGGTGGCGTTGTTTTGGAGAATCGGTTCGAGCGGGGCCAGGATTTGCAGGCGGCTTTTCCCCTCGAGATCGCGCCGCGCCGTGAAGAGCGGCCAAAGATCGACCTGTCGCAGGCGCGCGCCGGTTTCCGTGTTCTTCATCGAGACGTGGGAAAAGAGAAAGAACAAAACGCGCGTCCGCTCACGATCGAGCGGATCGGAGTGGAGCCGATTATACTTGTAAACCGGCCAAAGATACCAGTCGCTGGTCTGAGTCGCGCCGCGGGCGTGGCTGAAAAGCGGCCAGATGCGGCTGGTGTTTTTTCCTGTGCCGCGCGCGAAGACCACCAGGGGCCAGGGCGCACCCCATTCCACATAGTGCTTTTCGCGGTCTTCGGTGTGCGTCACGCCGAGCGGCCACAGGTAGGAGGTCGAGTCGCGTGCCGGTGAGCGCAGGTAATTGTAGAACGGAATCAGCGCCTGTTGATGCGCCATCGGCCCGGTCCCGATCCCGGAACGCTGGTTGAAGAAGAACGGCCAGAGCGCAAAAAACTTGTCGTGCCCACCATTGGTCTCCACATCTCCCCAGCCGTTGGTGATCGTCGTGACCTCCTTGTGCTCGTTGCCGAGCAAAGGCCAGACCTGCCAACCTCTCAGACCCTCGCCGTGGCGGTAATGGAAGACCGGGTAGAGATAGTTGTCGGTGACGACATCACGCTTGCGGCTCTGGCCGTAGAGCGGAAAGAGCACAAATTTGATCTCGTCGCGAAAAAGCCGCTGCTTGATCGTCCCGTAGATCGGCACGAGCGCGGTGTAATTTTTTTCAGGGATCTTGGACCGCTGCTGAAAATAGATCGGAAAAAGCGTCGTCCGATGGAGGTTGGTTTCCGATTGGGTGCCGCCCCCGGCGAAGCTGAACAGCTGGAGGACCTGCCACCGGTATTCGTCACCGTAGCGGTCGAAGGTGAGGACCTTCCAGATAAAGTCGAAGGTTTCGTAGTCGAGGTCCTCGTTGCGCGAATAAGAAAAGAGGGGAGGCATGGCCCAGAGACGCGTTGCTTTTTCGCCTTTTCCAATTTCTTGATCATAGTAGAAAGGCCCCAAAGCTTCGCTCCGATGACCGGAGTCAAGGGTCAGGCTGAACTGTTGGAAAAGCGGCCCAAAGGAGGAGTCGTCGGCGCGGCTGAGGTGGAGGCAGAAAAAGGGAAGGAGCCAAAGGCAGCGGCGTGGGCAGAGGAATGTCTTGGGACTTAACATGCGACGGGACAGGACTATAAACAGCTTGGGGTAGAGTGAGGAACAAGAAAGGAGCGAAAAGGCGCCGCCGCGGCCGATATCGTTAACGCGGCTGTAGTTCCTCCAGAATAGACTCCTTTAACATAGAGTTGACATTCTAATGAGCTGGATTAAGCTCCCACAAGACTTGAGGTTTTTACCTCGGTTCCTCCCGACCCAGCGTCGATTGTGCATTGTCGCGCTGGGTTTTTTGTATCGTCCATCCGCGTTTGTTCAAGATGTTAAGCAGAGCCGGCAGGAAGGTCAGACCAATGAACATGCACGTCGCCGTGCCGGTGGCCATGATGTAGCCGAGACTCGCGATGCCTTGATGTTTGGCGACGATCAGGCTGCCGAACCCCGCGATGGTGGTCAGTCCAGACACCAGCACCGCTTTGCCGGTGCTCTTGGCGAGGATGCTCGGGTGATGTTCCTCCGCGAATCGGTTCAGGATGTGAATCCCGTTGGTGACCCCGATGCCGACGACCAGCGGCAACGTCATGATGTTGGCTGGATTGAAGAGCAGGCCGAACAACCCCATCCATCCCACCATCCACACGAAGCCCAGGCCGACCGGAACCAGCGACAGGATCACACACGTGACTTTGCGAAAGTGAATAAAGACGAGGATGGCAATGGCGATGAGCGAGTAGCGGGCGGCCTCCTCAAAACTCTGCTTGAGCAGCGTGGTGTATTCGAGCAACTGCACCGGCGTGCCCGTCGCGTGCGGATCCACCTTGCGCAGATCGGCGACGAACTCCTCCTGGTATTTGCGTTCCCAGACATCGTACTTGGGATAGACCTGCAGCAGGTGTTTGCCGGTCACGCCGATGAAGCGGTTGCGCAGCGTCGGGGGAAGGTCGTCGACCGTGAGAGAGCCGCGGTCGTCCTGCTGTTGGATCGCGGCGAAGGTTTCGCCCACGTCGTTGAACAGGGCCTGCTGGAACTGCGCCAGCTTGTCGGCGGTCGTGCTCCGATCGTCCAGCAGCAACCGCTGGCGCAGCGCGCTGACGGACTGTCGCAGCGAGACGACTTGATCGTGGAGTTTGACATCGTTGGTCTCGACCTTTTTGGCGATCAGGCCAAGGTAGCCGTTAAACGAGAATAAAGCCTGGTCGAGCTCCTTGACATCGACCGGGCGCGGGTCGACCGGCGGGAAGTGAATTTCCGAGGCCAACTGTTTGATTTCACTGAGCAGCTTCAATTTGCCGGTGACGTCCTGGGTCAGGTATGGGGCCATCGAATCCACCGCGGCGACGGTGGGCAGGTTGGTGAGGATGACGATCAGGTTGGTGGCCTGCGTCAGGTTCGTGGCCACGATGGCGCCGAAGAGCACCGACCGGGTCGAGGAATGGATCAGCTTGTCCTGAAACACCACGGCCGGCAGTCCTTTGCTCTGCATGTGCAGCAAGTTGTAATCGAACGTCACCTTTCGCAGCGGAATCAGCGCCAGTGCCGTGAGGATCACGACCACGACCACGACCATAACCGGCCGTCGCAGCCAGAAGTTCTCGATCCGCGCCCTTCGATCGACTTCCGCGGCGGCTTGGCTCTCGAGCACCGGGCCGAGCTGGTGGTCCAGCACGTTCTGCCTGCCGCGCAAGAGCAAGACCGGCAAGAGCGTCATCATGGGGACCAGGGAAACGAGCAGGCCGCCGCCGCAAATGATCCCCATCTCCTTGATCCCGTCAAAATCCGTGAAGGCCATGGCAAAGAACGCGCCCGCGGTGGTGAAGGCTCCCGTGAAAATGCCCATGCCCGTGTTCACCACGGCCTTCTCCAGCGCGTCCTTCTGGCTGCGGCCGCGGCGCAACTCTTCTTCGTAGCGGGTGATCAAGTGCACGCCGAAATCGATGGCCAGGCCGATCAGGATCGGCACGAAGGTGATCGTCAGAATGTTCAGATGCCCGACCGTGAGGGTGGTGAACCCCATGGTGTAGGCCAGTCCCACCAACAGGCAGAACGTCGCTTTGAGCGGGCGTCCGGTCTCGTGGTAACCATAGACAAAAATCAGCGCAACCAGGATGAGCGACACGATCGTGGCGACGGTCGTGTCCTTCTGGGACTGGAGCATCTCATCGTATTCCAGGACCGGTTCGCCGGTGATGCCGACGTTCATGCCGGGCACTTCGACTTCGGTTTCCGAGACCAACTGCCGGAGTTTTTCGACCGCCTCTCCGCGTTTGGCTTCCGAGACCGCCTGGGCCGACACCAGGTAAATCCGGCCGTTGTTGAAGGTGATGTAGAGCTGCTGTTCGGCCTGCTGTCCGCCGTCGAAGAGCGCGTTGATGCCCGGGGAGGGCGGCACTCCGACGCGCAGCAACCCATCGGTGGCCTGGTCGACGATGCGCTCGAGGGCGGGCAAGGCTTTGACCAGCGACTGGTTTTCATCGTTTTCCTCCTCGCGGGCGTGGGAGATCTGGTAATTCACCAGGTTGAAAAGCGTGACCAGGTTGGTGGCTTTGGTGAACTCCAGCAGGAAAGGGCGGAAATCCTGCAGCGTTTTCTTCAGCTCTTTGAGGTCCTCTTCCGAAACGAACAGCAGCGCCTTTCGCCCCATCATCTTCAAGTCCCCTTTGTAAAAGACGTGCGTGAAAAGGTTGGTGTCCGCTTCGAGCTTTGCCCCCAACCGTTCCACGAACTGGCGGTTCTTTTCCATCTGCTCGCTCTCCACCACCACCACGATGTCGTCTTCCACCGGGAACTCCTTTTTGAATTGGAGGAAAACATGATGATATTCCTTCTCGCCTCCCACCAGGGCATTGCGGTCGGTATTGAACTGGAGTCGAGGCTTGACGACGGTGACGAAGAGGCAGAAGGCCACCACGGCCAGATGGGGCCAGCCGAACCAGGCGCGGCGCCGGTAAATCGCGTTGGCCAGCCAAAGCAACAGCCGCGCGGCCGGTGATGGGGGTGGCGACGTCATCGTTGCTTTGCGCGTTTCAATTTCGCAGCCCCAGGACGTTTTGGCGCCGGCGCCGCCGGTTCGACGCAAGGCGACTGGAGGGACTGGAGTTTGGACAGGAATCCCTGTCCGCTCTCAGGAATGGCGCCTTCACGGCCTCCGCTCCGGCCCCCGGAACTCGGCCGTGGAATACACTTCTTTGACGTCGTCGTGCTCCTCGATGGCCTCGGTCAGCCTGCTGACAGCGGCGATGGCGGCGGGGTCCTCCAGCGGGACCTTGATGATGGGCAACGGCGTGACTCCGGCGGCGGCGGGCTTGATCCCTTTGGCTTCCATCGCCTTGTGCACCGCCTCAAAATTCGCGGGCTCCGTCAGAATCTCGTAGCCCTCCGGCTCGGCCTGGAAATCCTGCGCCCCGGCTTCGAGAGCGACCTCCAGGAGCTCCGTTTCGCTGGCGGCCTCCCGCGGGACAATGATCTGGCCCTTGCGCTGGAACAGGCGGGTGACGGAGCCCGCGCCGGCGATGGTGCCGCCGTGCTTGCTCAGCAGGCTGCGAATTTCCGCCGCCGTCCGGTTGCGGTTGTCGGTGCTCAGTTCGATGAGCAAGGCGACCCCATGAGGGCCGTAGGCTTCGTAAGTGAGGTCTTCGTAAGTGACCTGATCTCCTCCGCCGGTGCCCCGATTGATGGCCCGCTCCACGTTGTCATTCGGCATGTTCGCCGCCCGGCTTTTGAGCAGGGCCAGGCGCAGCCGCGGGTTCATCCCGGGGTCGCCCCCGCCGATCTTGGCGGCGATGGTGATTTCCTTGCTCAGTTTCGCGAAGATTTTGCCGCGCTTGGCGTCGATCGCCCCCTTGAAGTGTTTCACCTTCGCCCATTTGCTGTGTCCTGCCATAAGCCGGTCTCTCTTCCATTCACACTGGATAGGCAGAGTCAACCTCCGCGGTGTCCAGAAGGCAAGCCTGGGCGTTGGCGCGCCTTCCCGGCCGAGTTTCGGGTTGAAACGACGCCGCTGAACTCGCACACTGGCACAAGTGGCCGACCAGACCGGCCGCGGTTATGAACGAGACCAAACCCATTGAGATCCTGCTCATCGAAGACAACGCCGGCGATGCCCGTCTGGCCAGGGAGGCATTGCGCGACGCCAAAGTGACCAACCATCTGACCTGGATCGCCGACGGCGTCGAGGCTCTCGCCTACCTGCGGCGGGAGGGCCAGTTCGACAAAGCGGCGCGCCCCGATCTCATCCTGCTCGATTTGAATTTGCCGCGGAAAGACGGCCGCGAAGTCCTCTCCGAGATCAAGACCGACGACAAGCTGAAGCGCATTCCCGTCGTGATCCTCACCACCTCCCAAGCGGAGGAAGACATCCTCCGGGCCTATCACCTCAGTGCCAATTGTTACATCTCCAAACCGGTGGACCTGGATCAGTTCATCAAAGTGGTCAGGACCATCGAGGATTTCTGGCTGACGATTGTGAAACTGCCGTCGGCCTAGGCGGCCGGCGCGTCCGACAGACCCGGGCTCGGACCCCGGACTTCGGCGGTCGGAGCAGGCCGCGCGAGTGTTCGTTGGGGCCTGCGGCAGTAGAATGAAAGTGCAAACCAACCAACCGGACTCGGCCTGATGAACGGACGCAAAATCCATATCCTGCTCGTGGAAGACAATCCGGGCGACGCCCGGCTTACCCTGGAGGCATTGCGCCAGGCGGGCATGCCCAACCGCCTGTCGCACGTGACCAACGGCGTCCAGGCCCTCGAATTCCTGCGCCGCGTCGGCGCCCATGCCGAAGCCACTCGCCCCGATCTGATCCTGCTGGATTTGAACCTCCCCTGCAAAGACGGGCGGGAAGTTCTGGCCGAAATCAAATCCGATGCTACACTGCGCCGCATCCCGGTGGTCATTTTGACGACTTCGCAGGCTGATGAAGACATCCTGCGGGCCTACGATCTGAACGCCAATTGCTACGTCTCCAAGCCGACCGACTGGGAGCAGTTCAACCGCGTGATTCGCTGCATTGACGAATTCTGGCTGAAGGTGGCCAAGCTGCCGACCGAATGACGGGGTGATGGACGGCCGGGCAACATGAGCGAAGATGAACCAATCCTGGACGCCTCGAAGAAGAGTGGCGCCGAATCTTCCCTGCGGCATCCGTTCTTCTCGAAACTGCGCGTGCGCCTGCTGGCGCTGGTGCTGCTGGCGATTCTGCCGGCCTTGGGCCTGGTGCTTTACACCGCGTTCGAACAGCGCCGGATTGCGATGAAGGAGGCCATTTCCGCGGCGCAACGCGTCGTCGGGTTCGCCGCCGCCGCCCAGCGGCAACACCTCGAGGCATCCCGGCAGTTGCTCGTCACCCTGTCCCAGCTCAAGGAAGTCCGGGCCGGACGCGCCCAGGAGGCCGAGGCCTTATTCCGCAATTTGCTGCAGGTCCACGCCATCTACGCCAACATTGGCGCGATCGATCCCGACGGATACGTGTTCGCCAGCGCCTTGCCCCTGACCAACCGGGTCTACCTGGGCGACCGGCCTTATTTCCGCATCGCGCGTGACACGCAGAAATTCGCCATCGGCGAATACCAGGTCGGGCGCATCACCCACAAATCGACGGTGAACGTGGCCCATCCCATCCGCGACCGGGACACCGGGGAGTTTTTCGGAGTGGTCTTCGTGGCGCTTGATCTGAACTGGCTCAACCAGCTGGCCGCGCGCGCCGAACTGCCGGACGGCTCCACCCTGACGGTGATCGATCGCAAGGGCACGGTGCTGGTGCGCTACGCGGTGGGCGAAGCGGAGAAGGACTGGGTTGGCCAATCACTGACCAATCGCGCGGTCATCATGAAATTTCTCAAGTCCGGGGCTGAGGCCACCGGAGTGGGGACGGGGCTCGACGGGGTGAAACGACTTTACACCAGCACTGCCCTGAGCCGGACGGGTGGATTGGCCGATGCGCATGTCATCGCGGGGATTCCGATCCAGGTGGCTTACGCGGCGGCCGACCATACCCTGGTGCTCAACTTGATCTTTCTGGGCATCGCCTCCATCCTGGCGCTGGGCGCGGCCTGGACCGGCAGTGATATCTTCATCCTCCGCCAGGTCCACGGCCTGGTCGCAGCCGCCAGGAAAATGTGCCAGGGAGATCTGTCGGCCCGTTCCGGGGTGGACTCCAGCCCCGGCGAAATCGGCCAGCTCGCGCAGAGTTTCGACGAGATGGCGGCGACGTTGGAGCAACGCGTCGGGCAACTGCAACGGGCCGAGGCGGAGCTGAAGGCGCTCAACGAGGAACTGGAGCAGCGCGTGATCGAGCGCACCCTGGAACTGCGGCGTTCCAACGAGGACTTGGAGCAATTCGCCTACGTGGCCTCGCACGACCTGCAGGAGCCGCTTCGCATGATCAACAACTACCTCCAGCTGCTGCGACAGCGCTATGAAGGGCGACTGGACAGCCATGCCCTCGAATTCATCGGCTTCGCCCTCGACGGAGCCAAACGCATGCACCAGTTGATCCACGACCTGCTGACTTACTCGCGCGTCGGCACGCACGGCAAGGAATTCGTGGCCATTGACTGCGACGAAGTCCTGGCCAACGCCCTGGCGAACCTGAAAATCGCCATCGAGGAATGTGGCGCCGAGGTCACCTCCGATCCGTTGCCCGCGGTCAAGGGCGACATCGTGCAACTCACCCAGCTCTTCCAGAATCTCATCGGCAACGCGGTCAAGTTCCGCGGTGACGCTGCCTCCCGGATCCACGTCGACGCGGAAAAGAAGGGCGCCGAGTGGGAATTCCGGGTGCGCGACAACGGCATCGGCATCGCCGAGCAGGATTTCCAGCGCATCTTTATCGTCTTTCAACGTCTGCACAGCCGCGAAAAATACCCGGGCACGGGGATCGGATTGTCGGTGTGCAAAAAGATTGTCGAACGTCACGGCGGCCGGATCTGGGTGGAGTCCAGGATGGGCAAAGGCACGACCTTCCACTTCACCATTCCCGTGCTGACTAAATCCAGCGTCGGCTGACGGGTGGCAGGGCGATGAGCGGACCGAACATCGTCAGCATCCGCGGGTTGTCGAAAGTCTATCGACAGGGCGAGATCCACGTGGTGGCCCTGCACGACATCTCCCTCGACATTCAGGAGGGCGAGTTCCTCACGCTGATGGGGCCGTCGGGCTCCGGCAAGTCGACGCTGCTCCACATCATCGCGGGCATCGATCGGCCCACCAGTGGCACCTGCCAGGTGCAGGACATCGATCTGATGAAGCTGGGCGAATCAGACCTGGCCGGCTGGCGGAACCAGAACGTGGGCTTCGTTTTCCAGACGTTCAATCTCATCCCGGTGCTGACGGCATTCGAGAACGTCGAGTTGCCCCTGCTCCTCACCCGTCTGAACGCCCAGGAGCGGCGCAAGCAAGCCAACACCGCGCTCGAGTTGGTCGGCCTGGCCGACCGGAGCCGGCACTTGCCGAAACAGCTTTCCGGTGGCCAGGAACAGCGCGTGGCCATCGCCCGGGCCCTCGTCACGGACCCCCGGCTGATGGTCGCCGACGAACCGACCGGCAACCTCGATTCGCAATCCGCTCATGAAGTGCTCGACATCCTGCAAATGCTCAGTCGCCAGATCGGCAAAACCGTCATCATGGTGACCCACGATCCGAAAGCGGCGGCTTACGGATCGCGCTCCGTCCATTTGGAGAAGGGAGAGCTGATGGCGTGACCGGGGATTTACGATTTACGATGTACGATTTACGGGTTGTGAGTGGCGCTTGCAGCTTTGCCGGTGGCGGGCCCAAGCGGGGGCTGCCAGCGCTTGAACTCAACCTGGAGCAACTCCAGGGGAAAGCCAATTCGGATTAACGGGTGCTTCGCAGCGCCAATTCCCGGCCGCGATCGCAAATCGCAACTTAGAACTCGTAAATCGTACATCGTACATCGTAAATCGTAAATCCCAGTGACCACCGCGTCGTTCATCGCCAAAAATGCCCTGCGCAACAAGCGCCGTTTCGCGCTGTCGGTGTCGAGCGTGGCGGTGAGCTTGTTTTTGTTGGTGACCTTGCAAGTCGCCTTGCGGGAACTGACCCACCCGATCAACGACGAAGGTTCCACTCTGCGGATCGTTGTCCGCAACAAAGTTTCCCTGGCCCAGCCGCTGCCGGCGCGACAGTTGCAGGTGATCGAACGGATTCCCGGCGTCGCGGCCGTGACGCCCTTCACCTTTTACGGAGGACTCTACAAGGGCGACGAGAAGTTTACGAGTTTCGCGCAGTTCGCGGTGGATCCGGCGCGGGCCACCAACCTGCTCACCGATGCCAAGGTGCCGCCCGAGCAACTCGCCGCGTGGGTGGCGGACCGCACGTCGGCCCTGGTCGGCAAGATGACCGCCGACCGTTATGGGCTGAAGATCGGCGACCGGATGCAGTTCACCGGCCAGCTCTATCCGTGCGACCTGGAGCTGAAGATCGCCGGGATCTACCAGGGAACAGCGGACGACCGGAACGTGATTTTCCATCATCAATATCTGGATGAGGCGCTGGGCAATCCCGGCACCGTCGGGACCTGGTGGGCGCGGGCGGCCTCGGTCGAAGAGGCGCCGCTCGTCACGGAACGGATTAACCGGGCGCTGGCCAACACCAGTGCCGAGGTGCGGGCGGAGACGGAGCGGGCCTTCCAGCTCGAATTCGTTTCGATGTGGGCCAACATCCAGATTCTGATCGGCGGGATCAGCCTGATCGTCGTGAGCGCGCTGCTCCTGGTGACGGTGAGCACGATGAGCATGGCCATCCGCGAGCGGTTCCGGGAATTAGCCGTGCTTAAGGCGCTCGGATTCCGGCGCCGCGAACTCTTCGCGTTGATCCTCGCGGAAAGCTTCGGTTTGGCCATGATGGGAGCTCTGCTTGGCGCCGGGGGCGCGTGGACGCTGTTCCACACGGTCGACATCCAGAAGTTGACCAAGGGTCTGTTCGTCGTGTTGGAAGTCACTCCGCAGATGGTGGGGTTGGCCTTCACCGTGGCATCGGCGCTGGGGGTGCTCTCGGCCGCGGTGCCGATGGTCGGCGTCGCCCGGGCCAGCGTGGTCGAGGGACTCAAGACACTGGACTGACCATGGCCCTGCCGTTGCGCTATAGTCTCCGCAATGTCGTGGTGCGCTGGCGCTCGACGCTGGCCACGGTCCTGGGCATCGCGCTGGTCGTGTTCGTCTTTGTCCTGCTCCAATCGCTCGCGGCGGGCATCGAGAAGAGCAGCGGCCATACCGGTGATCCCCGGAACATCCTGGTGGTCCGCAAAGGTTCCACCGCCGAGTCCGCCAGCCTGATCTCCCGCGAGACGCTCCGCGCCATTCAGTATTTTGAAGAAATCGCCCGCAACGAGCACGGGGAGCCTGTTCTTTCTGCCGATGTCCTCGTCCTGGTCAGTCTCCCGCGCAACGACGGCAGTGGTGAAGCCAACGTCCTGCTGCGTGGCGTCACGCCGCGCGGGTTGGAACTGCGACCGCAAGTGAAGCTGGTCCCGGGCCTGACCAACGTCGTCCTCGATCGAGCTTCGCTCAGTAATGTCTGGGCTCCCTGGCGAGCCATCGTCAGCGCGCGCCACGCCCTGGGCAAGCAATTCCAGCCGCCGCCCCCAATGGTCGCGAGCCGTTGGTTCGTCCCGGGCCAGCGCGAGATCGTGGTCAGTGCCCGGTTGGCCAAACGCTTTGCCAACTTCGGCATCGGTCAATCCTTCAAGGCCGGCACGGCTTCCTTCAAGGTGGTCGGTTGGCTGGATGGCGGCGGGAGCGCGTTCGACTCCGAGTGCTGGCTGGACGCCGACGAGTGTCGCTCGATTTTCGAGCGCGACCTTTACTCGAGCCTGATCATCCGTCCCGCCGACGAGCGCGCCGCGCCGCGCCTGCTCCGGCGTCTCGAGGAGGATCGCCGATTCAAACTGAAAGCGGAGAAGGAGGTCGATTATTACCGGAAGCAGACCTTGACGGCGGCGCCGATCAAGTGGCTGGGCGGCTTTCTCGCCATCATGATGTCGGTGGGAGCGGTTTTCGCGGCCATGAACACGATGTACGCCACGATTGGCGCGCGCACGCGCGAAATTGGCACGTTGCGCGTGCTGGGCTTTCCGCGTCGCGCCATCGTCGTGGCGTTGCTCCTGGAAGGCGCCTTGCTCGCCACGGTGGGGGGCGCACTGGGTTGCGGGATCGCGTTCCTCTGGAACGGCTACGCCACCGCCACGATGGGTTGGGAGACGTTCAGCGAACTGGTCTTCGAGTTCACGGTCACGCCGCGGTTGGTCGTGATGGGTATGATTTTCGCCCTGGTCGTCGGGATCCTGGGCAGCTTGTTGCCCGCAGTGCGGGCCTCGCGGTTGGAGATGATCGAGGCGCTCAAGGCCGTTTGAGCTCCATTCGAGAAACCGCAACCGATCATTTCCGGACCCACCGCACCCAAAGCAAAACCAGCACGCCGAAGATGAGCGCGGCCGCAAGGACCAGCGTCCTGCCCATGGACCATTTTCCGGCGGGAGGTTCGGCGCCTGCGGCGGGCGACGGGAGGCGGGCGGGGGTCGACCCTGGCGGTTTGGGAATGAGCACGGTCTGCTCTTCCGGGCAGGGGCCAGCATTCGACTCGAGTTGCATGGAAGGGTTCGCCGGGGCGGGCTGGCGCTGGGCCCTCCGCTGTTCGCGCATCGCTCGGCCATGGGCATAAACGGCCGTGATCTCCGTGCCTTCCGGCGCCTCGGCCTCCGGTTCGATTTCCAAACGGGCCTCGACGGAGCCGAAGCGCACGGTCTGCCCGGATTTCAACTGGGACTGCTGGTTGCGCAACCGGGCGTCGTTGATGAACGTTCCGTTGCGCGAGTTCAGATCACGGACGATCACTTCCGGGCCGTTGACGAGGATCACGCAGTGCTTCGACGAGACCGAATCATCGCGAATCACCAGCGTGTTTTGGTCGCCTCGCCCGACCGAGGTTTTCTCGAGCATCAGCCGGTAGACCTGGCCGGCAAATTTCGTATCCGTAAAAATGAGTTTTGGCATAGGCCAACGATGTGCTCCATCGCATTGGATTTCGAGACCCCATCGAGGGCAGCGCCTGCGCCCTGCGCCGCCGCACCGACTGCGCCGGCCATGGTGGAGCAGTCGGGGCGGATTTGTCATCAGTTAAGTTGAGAGGACCCAAGGACCCAAGGACCGAAATGACCAATGACCAATGACCAATGACCAAAGAATCGCCTATGCCCAATGACCAGGCGGCGCTCACGACGGCCCCTGCGGCTGTTTGGTCGAGCTTTGGGCATTGGGGGTTGGTGATTCATTGGTCATTGGTCCTTCCCCCTTCCCGCCTTGTCTTCCCAGGGTGCTTGCGGCTTAACTCACCCGACTATGGACTGGCACACGCAACTGATGGGGCAAGCCGTCGCGTTCCTCGGCATCGAATGGCATTTCTGGAAGGCCGTCGGCTGGCTGGGGAACATTCTGTTTACTTCACGTTTTTTCGTGCAGTGGTGGGCGACCGAAAAACACAAAAGGGTCGTGGTGCCGGATGCGTTCTGGTGGTTGAGCCTGGGCGGCTCCGGGTGCCTCCTGGCTTACGGTCTTTCTCGACGGGATTCGGTTTTCATCTTCGCCTACCTCTTCACCTGGATTCCCTACAGTCGTAATTTGATCATCGGCCATCGCGCGACGAAGGCGCATCGGCCTTGCGCCGGTTGCCGCTCGTCGTGCCCGCCGTCGGCAAAATTCTGTCCGGAATGCGGCACGAAACTGGCCGGGAACTGGTCGTGATCGGCGTGCACTCGGCGAAGTTTGAAAACGAGAAGCAGACCGATCCAATTCGGCAGGCCATCGAGCGCTACGAGATCGAGCATGCGGTGGTCAACGACAAGGATTTCGCGGTTTGGCGTCTGTTCGGCGCGCGGGCCTGGCCCACCGTCGTGCTGCTTAACCCCAATGGCCGAATCATCGGCTCTCATTCCGGCGAAGGCGGACAGCCGGCGCCGGAGGTGGAATATCGAGCGGAGTAACGCGGAGAAACACAAATTTTTTGAGTTTCCTCCGGATTGCTGAGAGGATGGCCCCCCATGAAAATTCAATCACTCACCGTCGGACTCAAAGTGAAGCATCCGCAATACGGTGTGGGCACCGTCAAGACGATTGCGGAACGGACCGCTGAAATCCGGTTTGAAGACTCTGTGCGGCTGATTGACCCGGAATTGAGCGAATTAATCCCTGCAGAACCTAGTGTGACGGTTTCGGGTTTGGAATCACCTCTCAAACATTTTGTCGCCAACACCATCGAATCGGTTCTCGACCGGCTGGGATACGAAAACCCAAACGTGGTGGTCGAGGAACTGGGAACGCGATGGCACAAGGGAAGGCTTGTCATGCATCCGTCTGATCCCACTTTGCAAACCAAAGAGGTCCCGCTCGAAGTGTTCTTCCATAAACTCGTTGGCATCCGCAATCAGTTGCGAGTCCTGGAACAGAAAATCAATGGCCACCCGCATCTGCCCGATGGCGAAAAAGTGGAACTGCAACAATACATCACCCGTTGCTACGGTTCGCTGACGACTTTCAACCTGCTCTTCAAGAATCGAGAGGGCCAGTTTTCATCCAAGGGAGACTGAATTCAGCCTGCGCCACTTTTCCCTCGCTGGCGTCAGCCGTGCACGCTAGCGTTGACCCCACCGTATGATTGCGCCCGGCAACGTCTTCTGGCGCGTGGTCCTCGGAGCCTGTCTCCTCAGCGGGTGCGCGGCGGCCAGGGGCCAGGGCGCGGCCCGGTTTTCGTCTGACGCCAATCGCCTGGCTTACCTGGACGAGAACGATCTTTTTTACCCTGGCCTGCACTTTCCGCGGCTGACCACTCCGCAGTGGGTCGGCGAACCGGGCGTCGAGGCCGCGGTCATCCTGGCCATCGACGACTTGCGCGAGACCCCGCGCTATGAAACTTTCCTGCGCCCCATTCTCCGGCGCCTTCAGCAAATCGACGGACGCGCCCCGCTCAGCATCATGATCAACGCCGTCTCGCCGACGAATGCGCAGTTGCAGGCCTGGCTCAAGGAAGGAGTGTCTCTCGAAGTTCACACCCTGGCCCATCCGTGTCCTTGCCTGGCCAAAGGTGACTTCGCGGCGGCCGCCAACACCTATCAGCAGTGTGTCGACCTGCTGAACCAGGTTCCCGGCAACAAGCCCGTCGCCTTCCGCATGCCCTGCTGCGATTCGATGAACAGTCCCAGCCCGCGCTTTTATGCGGAGATTTTCAACCGGGTCAGCCCGGATGGCCATTTCCTTATCATCGACTCCTCCGTGATGAACCTCACGACGGCGAACGACCCGACGCTCCCGCGCGACCTTGTCCTGGACGTCGCTGGCCGCGAAAGGTTCCGCAAGTATCTCCCCGGTCAGACCAACGCCGTGACGCGCGTCAGCCTGGGTTCCTTTACGACGACGATCGAGGATTACCCCTATCCCTATGTCATCGGGAAACTGTGCTGGGAATTGCCCGCCATGGTGCCGAGCGATTGGGAGGCGCAAAATGTCCACGGCTCAACCAACCCTGTCACCCTGGCCGACTGGGAAGCCGCGCTGGACGCGACTGTGCTCAAGCAGGGCGTCTTCACCTTCATCTTTCATCCGCACGGCTGGAGCAGCAGCGCGCAATTCGTCGAGTTCATCGATTACGCCGTCCGCAAGCACGGCAAGAAAGTCAAGTTTCTCAACTTCCGCGAAGTGCAGGAACGCCTCGACCGGAACCTGCTCGGCGGCACGCCGCTCCGCGCGCCCAACGGGCAGGACAACGGCGTGCGCCTGCTCGACCTGAACAACGACGGCTTCATGGACGTGGTCATCGGCGCCGGACAATCCCGTCGGACGCGCCTGTGGGATGCGAAAGAGGGGACCTGGCAGGAAACCGGTTTCCCGGGCGAGATGATGGAGACGCGCTTCGGGGTGTTGCATCCGGATGGCTGGGCGACGGCCTTGCAGGCAGCGCAGGCTTCCCCTGGCGCCTGGCATTTCCAGGGCCAGCGCTGGGTCGATGACCCATCCCTGCTGCGCGGCCTGGAGCTCGACGGCCAACCCATCCTGGTTGCCCGGGAAGGACGCGACCGCGGTGTTCGCCTGCGCGATTTGGATCGAGACGGGCGCTGCGAACTGATCGTCGGCAACGAAGCACAGAACGCGGTCTTCGGCTGGTCCGAAGCGGATCAGGCTTGGAAGAAACTCGCCTACGCCCTGCCGCGCGGCACGGCCATCGTCGATCGCGAGGGCCGGGACGCCGGTCTGCGCTTCGTCGATCTGAACGAAGACGGCTACGCGGACGTTCTCTTCTCCGATGACCAGGCGTTTTCCTTGCACCTCTTCGTGCCGAAAGCCAACCCGCGATTGTCGTGGAAGGTGGGTTGGAACGACGAAGTCTGGTCCGCCCGACGCGAGCCAGCCGGTCTGGACATTCCCAAAATCGTCCGCGGTGGCAGCAACGGGCAAAACGGAGTCTGGTTCGCCAGGCGGACGATGTGGATCCAAAACGAGGACACGGCGAACCTCCCGGACAAAGTCGACCGCCGGACTTTCCGCCAACTCCTGACCGCGGACGATCCGCCGGCGCTGTCGGCTGAGCAATCGCTGGCGGCCCTGCGCGTGCGACCCGGCTTCAAGGTCGAACTCGTGGCCTGCGAACCCCTCGTCATGGATCCGATCGCCTTCGAGTGGGGCCCCGACGGCCGGTTATGGGTGGTCGAGATGGGCGATTACCCGCTCGGTCTCGACGGCCAGGGCAAGCCCGGCGGGCGCATCAAGTTTCTCGAAGACCTCGATGGCGACGGGCGTTACGACAAAGCCACCGTCTTCCTCGAAGGAGTGAATTTTCCGACTGGCGTCATGCCGTGGCGCAAGGGCGTGCTCGTCGCTGCCGCGCCGGAAATTTTTTACGCGGAGGACACCGACGGCGATGGAAAAGCCGACAAACGAGAGACCCTCTATGCGGGTTTCCACGAGGGCAACCAGCAGCATCGGTTGAACGGGTTCGATTACGGGCTGGATAATTGGGTCTATGGCGCCAACGGCGACAGCGGCGGTTCGATTCGCAGCGTCGGACGGACATCCGGCCTGGGCCGGGCGCGCGAGGCCGCTCCGGCCGCTCCTGTCAACCTCAGCGGACACGACTTCCGGTTTCGTCCGGACACGGGAGAGTTCGAAGCGGTCGAGGGGCAAACTCAATATGGACGTCACCGGGATGATTGGGGGAATTGGTTCGGCAACAACAATCCGACCTGGCTTTGGCACTATCATCTCCCCGAGCATTACCTGGCGCGCAATTCGCATCTTTCCGTGCGCTCGACCAGGCAGCTGCTGGCCAACTATGCCGAATCGACGCGGCTCTATCCCGCCAGCCGCACGCGCCAGCGCTTCAATGACCCGGGCCAGTTCAACCATGTCACCTCCGGCAACAGCCCCACGCCCTATCGCGACGAGTTGTTCGGCCCGGACTTCGCGAGCAGCGTCTTCATCAGTGACCCCGTGCACAACGTCGTTCATCGCGAAATCCTCCAGCCAAACGGCGTCACCTTCACCAGCCACCGCGCCCCGGACGAAACGAACCGTGAGTTCCTCGCCTCGGCGGATAACTGGTTTCGCCCGACCATGCTCAAGACAGGTCCGGACGGCGCGCTGTACATCGCGGACATGTATCGGCAGGTCCTCGAGCATCCCGAATGGATTCCCGCGCACATCCAGCCGCGTCTCGACCTGCGAGCGGGCGCCGACCAGGGGCGGCTCTACCGCGTCTACCCGGCGGACCGGAAGCCGCGGGCCATCCCGCGCCTGGACCGACTCGACACCGCGGGCCTGGTTGGCGCGCTCGACAGCCCAAACGGCTGGCAACGCGACACCGCTCAGCGGTTGCTCGTCCACGCGAACGATCCATCGGCCAGCGCGCCGTTGCGCAAACTCCTGGCCTCCGCGGCGCGTCCCACGACCCGGCTGCAGGCCCTCTGCACCTTGGAAGGATTGGGCGCGGTAACGCCCGAGATCGCCCGAATTGCCTGGGCCGACCCGCATCCCGAAGTGCGCGCGCACGGCCTTCGCGCCAGCGAACCATTGTTCGTAGTCCCGCCTTCAGGCGGCAGCGCCTCCGGGAACTCCAAGAGACTCGAACTCTCCCACGGGTCGCCGCCTGAAGGCGGAACTACGAACGGCGGAACTACAAACTTGGGAGCCGCGCTCCTGCAGTTGACCGATGACCCCGAGATACGGGTCCGCTACCAACTGGCTTATACGCTTGGGGAATGGACGGCCCCCGCCGCCGGTCCCGCGTTGGTTCGTCTGGCCTTGCGCGATGTGGACAATGCCCCCATGCAGATGGCCGTCCTCAGTTCCGCCCCACGCCATGTCGGCGAGATGCTCCACGCGTTGCTCGCCCGCCGCGCCGAAGCCCCGCCTCCGGACGCTTTGCTCGCCCAACTCCTCGGACTCGCCACTGCGATGCAGAACGAGCCGGCCATCGCCGAAACGCTGGAGGAAATCGCCCGGCCCGCTCGTTCCGATGCGTTCGCGGCCTGGCAGTTTGCCGCCTTCGCCGCGTTTCTTGACGGGTTGGAGCGGGGGGCTCGCTCCTTCGACCAGTTCGCCGCCGACGCCCGCCCGCCGCTCAAGGCGACCCTGGCGCAAGTGGCCCGCATTTTTTCCGCCGCGCGCCTCGTGGCCGGCCGCCAACAGGCTCCCGAAGCCGATCGACTCGCGGCCATCCGGTTGCTGGGTCGTGATTCAACGCAACGGGAGGATGACCTCATAGAACTGGAGGGCCTTCTTCGCCCGGAACATTCCGTGGCGATCCAGAAAGCGGCGGTGACCGTCCTGAACCGGTTGACCCAATCGACAGCGGCAGACGCGTTGTTGGCCGGGTGGAAGAGCCACAGCCCCGCCTTGCGCGAAGAGGTGCTGGCGGCCCTCTGCAGCCGGCCGGAGTGGATGAAAAAACTTCTCACGCAAATCGAGAACGAAACAGTGGCGGCCCGTCAGATCAGCCCGGCCTGGCAACAAAAACTTTTGCAACACTCCGACCCTTCCGTGCGCGAGCGCGCGACGAAGATTTTCTCTGCCACCCGGACCGATCGCCAGTCGTTGCTGAAGGAATATGCCGAAGTCGGCCAACTTCGAGGCGACGCCAACCGGGGCCGGGAGCTGTTCCGGCAAAACTGCGCCACTTGTCACCGGTTGCGTGAGGAAGGCAATCAGGTTGGACCGGATCTGGGGATGATCGGCGACAAGTCCGTGCCGGCACTGTTGACCGCCATCCTGGATCCGAATCAGGCGGTGGAAACGCGCTACGTCAGTTATACCGCCATGACGAAGGACGACCGTGAATTGAGCGGCATCATGAGCGCGGAAACCCGCAACAGCATCACGCTGCGGGCGGCCGATGGGCGCGAAGAGACTTTGCTGCGTTCCGAGCTCAAAGAGCTGACCAGTTCGGGCCTTTCCCTGATGCCCGAGGGGTTCGAGAAAGCGCTCCAGCCGCAGGACCTGGCGGACTTGCTGGCGGCCGTGTTGGCCAGGTAAGGCGCGCGGTTTGCCTAGGCCGGCAGACCATACGGGTTTGCCGTATGTGTTTAGAGCCCTCTACCAGAACACGCCTTCTTCGCCGGGGATTGCACATTGCTCATTGCACATTGCTCATTGCTCATTTCGTCTCTTCCGTCCCCTTTCAACCCTCTCACCTCTGAATAATGAAAAATGAGCAATGAGCAATGAGCAATGTGCAATGCTAAGGCCATACGGGTTTGCCCCGATAGGGTTTCTCCCCAGTTGCTCCAGGGAGTTCGAGGAATAGGCTTTCACCTGCCCAGAAAGTTCACAACAACACTAAACCAAAGGAAAGTTATGAAACCACGTTCTCTGTTCGTTGCGCTGATGGCTGCGTTTGCCTTTGCGTCGGCACAGGCCGACAGCCTCAATGGGCGCGCCGGCGTCATGCCCGCGATCTACGACGGGCAATTGTTCACGATCAACTTGAAGGAGATGCCGGACGACGCGGCGACTTCGCTCGACGTGAAGAACGCATCGATCAACATCATCTACGAGTCCGACGATTTGCTGCCGGGCGGCGAACCGTTTGTCGCGGTGCTCGACGCCATCCAAGGCGACGGGTTCAACCCGCTTTGGCTGGAAGTCGAGATCAGCTTCACCACTGGTCACACTCCGCGACAACTCATGTCCGACGACGAGATTGCCGACGCCGTGGCCAGCGGGGAGATCAACTTGTCTTCCGAAGGTGAAGTGTATCGCTGCTCAGTGATCGGTCCGTAGCCGCAGCACCGTCAAAACAGGCTCACCCTGGCAAAGCTTTCCTGGCGCCTCCTGCCGGGAAAGCTTTTTCCATTGCGGATTGCGGATTGCGGATTGCGGATTGCGGATTTCTTTTTGGTCGATTGCGTCCTTTCCGTCCCCTCGCAGCCCCACGAGCAAAGAATAAGCAATGAGCAATCGGCAATCCGCATATTGCGTCGTGGCGAATTCCGGCTAATCTCCTGCCATGTCACCGCCCGCGCTGACGGTTCTGGCTGTCATTGGCAGTCTGAACCGCGCTTCCACCACCCGCGCCGTGATCCGGGCCATCACTGAGCGGCTCGAGGCGGAGGGCGTGCGGGTCGATGTCCTGGATCTCCTGGAGGAACCTTTGTCGCTCTTCAACCCGGATTCCTCGCACGCGCACGAAGCCTTCCCCAAGCTCCAGCAGCGCGTGGAACAGGCCGATGTCTACCTGCTCGGCACGCCCGATTACCACGGAAGCATGAGCAGCGCGATGAAGAATTTCCTGGACCATTTCTGGCAGGAATTCGCCGGTAAACTCTTCGTCACCGTGGTGGCCTCCCACGAAAAAGGATTGACTGTCGCCGATCAGCTCCGCACCGTGGCCCGACAATGCTACGCCTGGTCGATGCCCTATGCCGTTTCGTTTGGGGAGAAAACCGACGTGCAGGATGGGCAAATTGTGAGCGAACCATTCCGGGAGCGGCTGGGCATGCTCGCGCGGGATCTGCGGGTCTACGGTGAGTTGCTGGCCCGCCAGCGCCGCGCCGATCTCGCCGGCGCGGAGCCGGGATTCCTGGCCAGGCTGCGCCAGTGAAGCCGGTGACGCCTGGAGCCGGCCAAAACATGAAACGCTGGGCCTTCGTCACCGTCGCTTTGTATGCGCTGCTCCTCTTGCTCCTCACCGTGCCTGCCGTCCTGTTGGCCTGGCTGAAATGGTCTCCGCCCGACGCCGCCTGGCGCCCGGAGTTCGCCCTGCAGAATGTTCTGGAACTGTTCCGGGCGTGGGGCTATTGGCTTTGGCTCGCCGTGTTTGCCGGCGCGCAGGCTTTGCTTCTCCTCGTTCCCGTCGAGATCTCCGAAAACCGGCCGACCCGGCGTCGCCGCCTGCTCGTGCCGGTGGTGGTCGGCGCGTTTCTTCTGGGCAACCTTTTCCTGGCGGGCCTGTTCGCCCTATTGAGCGCGGCCATGGGAGATAACGCCGGCAAGGTTTTGGAAGTCCCAGCCAAGGTGACCGAGCACGTCGCCGGGCAATTGCCCGGCTTGAACCAGTCCCTGATCAGCCTCGGGTTGGCCCCGGGCTCCGACCTGTTTACCGTCCTCAACCTGATTGGCCTGGTGCTGCTGTGCTGGCTCGGATGGGCGCTGGTTTTTTATCACGCCTCGAAGAGCGACGAAGCCGGGACTCTCGTGCAACGCACGACTCGCTGGTTGCTGCGCGGAAGCATCCTCGAGTTGCTCGTCGCCGTGCCGAGCCACATTATGGTGCGCCAGCGCTCCGACTGTTGCGCTCCCATCGTCACATTTTGGGGAATCGTCACTGGGATCTCGGTCATGCTGCTCTCGTTTGGACCCGGCGTCCTGTTCCTCTTTGCGGCACGGATGCGCCGGAAAAAAAGTCATCTCTCCGCCCCGCCGATCGCCTTTTGAGCCGCGGGTGCAGGCGGAGCGTCGCGCCGAAAAGATCGGCCAAGGCAGCGAGACCACTTGACACTCGCCGTGCTCGATTGCTATAAGCCCCGCACACAGGTCGCTGAAGGAGAAAAACTATGAAAAGCCATTGTCGTATTTTGGAGATCAGCATTGTATTCAGTGCCGTCGCCTTGACGAATCCGGTTCTGGCCAACCCCGTGGGAGAAACGGTTGGGGCAGGCCGGGCGACGTTTGATCGTTCCTTGCCGGGCCGGTTGACCATCAACCAGGGATCCGATCGGTTAATCGTCAATTGGCGGGACTTTTCCATCGGGCTGGGCGAGACGACCCGGTTTTTGCAGCCGAGCGCCAGTTCGGCGGTCCTCAATCGAGTCGTCACGGACAATCCATCCCAACTGCTCGGCCACTTGGAATCCAATGGCCGGGTCTTCTTGATCAACCCCAATGGGGTCCTGGTCGGGCGCGGGGCCACCATCAATACGCGGGGCTTTGTCGCTTCCACGCTCGATGTTTCTGATGCCAGCTTTCTCTCCGGGGCCAAGCTGACTCTCTCCGGCGCTTCGACCGCGCCGGTGGTCAACCAGGGGAGCATCCAAGCCATCGGCGGCGATGTCTTTCTCATCGGGCGCACCGTGGAGAATTCCGGGACCCTCCGCGCCAGTTCCGGGACGGTGGGAATGGCCGCGGGCAGTGAAGTGTTGATCGTGCCGTCCGGGGCCGAACGACTCTCTGTCATCGCCGGCGCTCCCGCCGGTTCGCCGGCCGACAAAGGCGTCAACAACGTCGGGACCATCGAATCGGTCGCGGCGGAATTGAAGGCGGCGGGTGGCAATATTTACGCCCTGGCGATCAACAACAGCGGGATCCTCCGCGCCACCGGCGTGCGAAATGAGAATGGTCGCGTCCTGTTGACCTCCGAAGGCGGGAACATCGAGAACTCCGGCACGCTTTCCGCCCACAACGCCAATGGCAGTGGCGGACAAATCACCGTCGATGGCGGCCATAATTCGTCCGGCGCCCCCTCGACGGTGCTGCACTCCGGCTCGATCGACGCCACCGGGGCCGGTCGCGGGACCCAGGGCGGAGAAGTCCAGGTGCTCGGGGACCACGTCGGCCTGGTGGGCAGCGCGCTGGTTGACGTCAGCGGAAATGCCGGCGGCGGCACCGCCCTCATCGGGGGCGACTTGCGCGGCTCCAACCCGGACGTGGGGAATGCCCAGCGCACGTTCGTCGGTTCCGAGGCACAAATTCGCGCCGACGCCCTGCAACGGGGTGACGGCGGCAAAGTCATCGTCTGGTCCGACGACACCACCCGGTTCTATGGCCATATCTCCGCGCGGGGCGGCCCGCGCGGCGGCGACGGGGGATTCTCCGAAGTGTCCGGAAAGAACAACCTGGATTTCCTCTGGTCAGTGGACTTGACCGCCGCGCATGGCCAGCCCGGCACCCTCCTGCTCGACCCGGATAATATCGTCATTCAGGGTGGCACCGGCGACGGCGACGACCCGAACTCGGCCACTGCGTTGCTCGATCGCAGCCCGACCGACGGACGCGTTCTGTTTGCCGACGTGCCCGCGACTTTCACGGTGTTCGAGTCGGAGTTGGAAGGGACCGCGCAGGATATCATTCTTGAAGCGGGCACCTCGATCACCACGGCCGGCACTTTTGGCGGCAACGCCGTCGTGCTTCAATCCGGCCGGGACCTGACGATGAGGACCCGCAACGATAACTCACTCGCCACGCCGGATGGCAACGGCGGGATCGACCTGACCAGCGCTGGCGCCAATCCAACCTTGGAGTTTCGCACCCAGGGCGCCGGTCTCATCACCCTACAGGCCCGCACCGGAACCGGCGTCGGCAACACCGGCGTCGGCGACATTACCGTCGGTAAACTCACCACCGCCAACCACTCCATTTCCATCACGACCGGCAACGGGAACGTCTCGATCGGCGACAGTGTCGACGCGGGCACTGCCAATGTGACCATTACGGCCAATGGCGGAAATATCCACGACGTCTCGACCGACACCGGCACGGCGCATATCAAGGGCGACATCGTCAACCTCACCGTAACCGGCGCCGGCAGCAGCATCGGGGCCTCCGCCACTGATACCCTGGAAGTGGACGCTCAATCGCTCATCGCCGCCAGCGGCGGCGGTAATATTTTCCTGACCGAAATCAATGGCCTGTCCGCGCTGAACCTCGATGCGGGCGCCGGCGACGTCCTGCTCAAAGTGCTGGCGGGCGGCGTCGCTGACACCGACGGCGCCGCCGACATCACCGCGGCCAATGCCGCCGTGATCCTGAGCGACGTCACGCCGCAGAATTTTGGCGCCTCGGCCGATCCTATTCAAACGAGCGTCGACAATTTGAGCGTGGATACCTCGGCGGGCGGCGGCAGCCAGTTCATCACCGAAGCCAACGGGTTGACCGGATTGAACCTGAACGCGGGCGCCGGCGATGTGAATCTGACGCTGACCCTGGGGACGGTGGCGGATGCGGACGGGTCGACCGATCTCAGCGCGGCCAATGCCACGGTGCTCTTGAGCGATGGGACGGCGCAGAACTTCGGCTCGCTGGCCAACCCGATTCACACCAGCGTGGGCAGCTTGAGTGTCGATACTTCGGCCGGGGACGGCAGCCAGTTCATCACCGAAGCCAATGGGGTGACGGCGTTGAACCTGAACGCGGGCGCCGGGGATGTGAACCTGACGCTGACGCTGGGCGGCGTGGCGGACGCGGATGCCTCGGCCGACATCACCGCGGTCAATGCCACGGTTCTCCTGAGCGATCTCACCTCCCAGAATTTTGGGGCATCCGGCAATCCGATTCACACGAAAGTCAACGACCTGAGCGTGGATACTTCCGCCGGCGGCGGCATCCAGTTCATTACCGAAGCCAACGGATTGACGGGCTTGAACCTCAACGCCGGAGCCGGCGATGTGAATCTGACGCTGACGCTGGGTGGCGTGACGGACGCGGACGCCGCGGCCGACATCACCGCGGCCAACACCACGGTGGTCTTGAGCGATGCGAGCGCGCAAAACTTCGGCTCATCCGTCAGTCCCATCAACACCAGTGTGGGCGGATTGAGGGTCAATACGTCAGCCGGCGGGGGAAGCCAGTTCATCACCGAAGCCAACGGGTTGACCACGCTGAACCTGAATGCCGGGGCCGGCAATGTGAACCTGGCCTTAACGCTCGGTGGGGTCGCCGACGCCGACGGATCGGCCGATATCACGGCGGCCAATGCCACGGTGATCTTGAGCGACGCGACCGCCCAGAACTTCGGCGCCTCGGCGAATCCCATCGACACGAGCGTAGGCACGCTCAACGTGGACACCTCCGCCGGCGGAGGCAGTCAGTTCATCACCGAAGCCAACGGATTGACGGCGCTGAACTTGAATGCCGGGGCCGGCGATGTGAATCTGACCCTCACCCTCGGCGCGCTGGCGGATGCGGATGCCTCGGCCGACATCACCGCGGCCAATGCCACCGTCCTCTTGAGCGACCCGACGTCGCAGAACTTTGGCTCCTCAGGCAGTCCCATCAACACGAGTGTCGCCTCTTTGAGCGTGAACACTTCGGCCGGCGGTGGAAACCAATTCATCGCCCAAGCCAACGGGTTGACCGCCCTGGACCTCAATGCGGGCGCCGGGAATGTGAATTTAACCGTGGGGCTTGGTTCGGTGCAGGACGCCGACGCCTCGACCGACATCACGGCGGCCAACACAACGGTCATCCTGGGCGACGCGACCGCGCAGGATTTCGGCGCCTCCGCCAACCCGATCCACACCAGCGTCGGCGGCTTGAACGTCGATACCTCGGCCGGCGGCGGCAGCCAGTTCACGACCGAAGCCAACGGGTTGACCGCGCTGAACCTGAACGCGGGGGTCGGGAGTGTGAACCTCACGTTGACACAGGGCGCCGTGGCGGACACCGATGGGGCGACCGACATCACCGCGGCCAACGCGACCGTCGTCTTGAGCGACGTCACGGCCCAAAACTTTGGCGCCTCGGCCAATCATATCCACACGAGCGTCGACGACCTGAACGTGGACACCTCGGCGGGCGGCGGCAGCCAGTTCATCAGAGAAGCCAACGGGTTGACGGGATTGAACCTGAACGCGGGGGCCGGGGATGTCAATTTGACCGTGACGTTGGGAGCGGTGGCGGATGCGGACGCGTCCACCGATATCACGGCGGCTAACGCCACCGTCCTCTTGAGCGATGGGACAGTGCAAAACTTCGGCGCGCTGGCCAATCCAATCCAGACCAGCGTGGGCAGCTTGAGTGTGGATACTTCGGCCGGGGACGGCAGCCAGTTCATCACCGAAGCCGACGGGTTGACGGGGTTGAATCTGAAGGCGGGAGCCGGAGACGTGATCCTGACGCTGACCCAGGGCGGAGTGGCGGACGCGGACGGGTCAGCCGACATCGCCGCGGCCAACGCCATCGTGATATTGACTGATGCGACCGCGCAGGATTTCGGCTCCCTGGCCAACCCCATCAACACGAGCGTGGGCGGGTTGAGCGTGGACACCTCGGCGGGCGGGGGAAACCAGTTTGTCACCGAAGCCAATGGATTGACAGGGTTGAACCTGAACGCCGGGGCCGGCGATGTGAATTTGACGCTGACCCAGGGCGGAGTGGCGGACGCGGACGGCGCGACCGACATCACCGCGGCCAACGCGACGGTGATTTTGAGTGATGCGGCCTCGCAGGATTTCGGCTCATTGGCCAATCCCATCAACACCAGTGTCGGCGGGTTGAGCGTGGATACTTCAGCCGGGGACGGCCACCAGTTCATCACGGAAGCCAACGGGTTGACCGCGCTGAACCTGAACGCGGGGGCCGGGGACGTGAACCTCGTGCTGACCTTGGGCGGGGTGACCGACGCGGACGTCGCGACGGACCTTGCGGCGGCTCATGCCACCGTGCTCTTGAGCGAGGCGACGGCGCGGGATTTCGGCGCGTCGTCGAGTCCCATTCAGACCAGCGTCGGCGCGTTGGACGTGGACACTTCGGCCGGCGGTGGCAGCCAGTTCATCACGGAAGCCAACGGGCTGACGGCGCTGAACTTGAACGCCGGAGCCGGAGACGTGAATCTGGCTCTCACCCTCGGCGCGGTGGCGGACGCCGATGGCTCGGCCGACATCACGGCCGCCCACGCCACCGTCCTCCTGAGTGACGCGACGGCGCAAAACTTCGGCACATCGGGCAACCCGATCGGCACGACCGTTGGCGCTTTGAGCGTGAACACTTCGGCCGGCGGTGGAAACCAATTCATCGCCCAGGCCAACGGGTTGACCGCGCTGGACCTGAACGCGGGCGCCGGGAATGTGAACCTCGCCGTCGCGCTCGGGTCAGTGCAGGACGCCGACGCCTCGACGGACATCACGGCGGCGAACACGACGGTGATCCTGGGCGACGCGACCGCGCAGGATTTCGGCACCTCCGCCAACGCGATCCAGACCAGCGTGGGCGGCTTGAACGTCGATACCTCGGTCGGCGGCGGCAGCCAGTTCATCAGCGAAGCCAACGGGTTGACCGCGCTGAACCTGAACGCGGGCGCCGGGAATGTGAACCTGACCTTGGCGCTGGGCGCCGTGGCGGACACCGATGGGCCGACCGACATCACTGCGGCCAACGCGACCGTGACCTTGAGTGATCCGACGGCCAAGGACTTTGGAGCTTCGGGCAATCCGATTGCGACCAGCGTTGACGGCTTGAACCTGGACACCTCGGCGGGCGGGGGCAGCCAGTTTGTCACGGAGGCCAACGGGCTGACGGCGCTCGACCTGAACGCCGGAGCGGGGAACGTGAATCTGACGCTGGCGTTGGGCGCGGTGGCGGACACCGATGGCTCGGCCGACATCACCGCGGCCAACACAACCGTGATTCTAAGCGACGCCACCGCGCAGGGCTTCGGCGCGTTGGGCAACGCGATCAACACCAGCGTCGGCGGTTTGAGTGTCGATACGTCGGCGGGCGGGGGCAGCCAGTTCATCGCCGAAGCCAACGGCCTGACCGCGTTGAATCTCGACGCGGGCGCGGGCGACGCGAACCTGACGTTGGCGCTCGGTTCCGTCCTGGACACCGATCCGGCGGCGGACATCACCGCGGCCAACGCCGTCGTGAGCGTCAGCGGGGCCGGTAACAACATCGGTTCGGCGGCAAACCTAATCGACATCGCGGGCGCGGGCGGGCCGGTCACGTTGAATGCCCCGGGCGGCGGGACGCACGTGCGCGTGCCCGGTTCCGGCGACATCAATTTCACCAGCAGCACCGACAACGGCCCCAACATCACGACCACGTTTACTTCGGGGACGCGCACCTTCGCGGCGACCTACGCGCATGATGGCAACGGCGATCTGAGCGTGCAAGGTGGCGGCAACATCAATAGTGCCGTCACCGTCCTGGCTCCTTCGGCGACCTTGACCCTCAACGCCGGCGGCAGCATTGGCAACGGCAGCGGCGGTTATTTCCAGATGGACGCCGGCAAGTTCGCCGGTTCCGCCGGCTCGAGTCTCGTCGTCCACGATAGTTCCAGCGTGACGCTTGGCGCTGTGTCCACCACCGCCGGGAACCTGATTGTTCAGGCGGATAACACCTTGAACCTGGACTCCGGGACCATGCTGGATGCCCACTCGGGGACAGTGGTCCTGGCCGGAACGGTTCCAGGCATCAACATCGCCGTCGGCGGGACTCCGACGATCGCGCCGGGATCGCGCTTTTTGTTCTATGCGGCGAGCGCTCGCTTGACGGTGCCCGTGGTGGTGGGGACAACCCTCACCCCGTTTCTGGCGAACAAAGTCATTCTCGATCGTCCCTTCAACCCAAACGATCCGATTCCGGCGTCTTTTGGCGCCGGCAATGCGCTCATCTTCGTCAGTTCCGATCGCCCGATCAGCGATCCGTCGCTCTTCATCGACATCCCTGTGGAAGTTTATCGCCCGGTTTCCATCAGCTTCGGCGAGTATGACCCCACCAAGTTCGGCGAAGTCGGGGACCTTTGGATGTCCAGCTCCGAGTTGTACGAGATCGAACGCAAGGCGGGGCTGGCCCCCAAACCGGTTCCGGAAAAAGTGGACCGAATGAAGTACGTCTCTCGCGGCAAATGAACCAGATGACCGCCCCGCCGAGCCCTTGACTACCGCAGACTTTACCATGAATCGACTAATCCAAGTTGGCCTCGGCCTCTGCTTGTGCGTCCTGGTGGCTTCCGGACAGGTGATCGATGAGCGCCTGAAGCCCAAGACTCCTCCAGCTCCGCGCAAGAAAGGCAAACAGCCGGAAGCACCGGCCGCTCCGGCACCGTCGCCCGAGGATGAAGTTCAGGTCACGGAGAAGCTCGATGGCATTGTCTTCACCAAATCCAAGGAGGACATCAAGCGGGAAGGGGTGACGAACATCGTGGGGCTGGACGTGCGCGACATCCCAATCCTGAGCGGACCCGAATTCTCGCGAGTGCTGGCGCCGTATTTCGGCAAGCCAGTCAAGCTGGCCACGCTCAAAAAGATGCAACGCGAAGTCATCCTTTACTGCCGGCACCACGACCGTCCGTTGGTCGACGTCATCGTGCCCAACCAGGAAGTCAACCCGACCAACGGGATCGTCCAGATGATTCTCATCGAAGGCCGGATCGGGAAGATCACGGTCAAGAACGAGGGCAGGAAATGGTTCCGGGACGAGGCCATCACCCAATTGGTCCGGGCTCAACCGGGCGACGTCGTGAGCGAAAAGAAGCTGCTGGCCGATATCGATTGGCTCAATCGGAATCCCTTCCGCGAGGTCAACCCGGCGTTCCGGCAAGGTGACCAGCCCGGCTTGTCCGATTTGCAGCTGGAAGTCGAGGATCGGCTGCCCCTCCGCGTGTTCGGAGGTTATGAAGACACCGGCACCAGGCTGACCGGCCGGGACCGTGTGCTCGGCGGGTTCAATTGGGGCGACGCGTTCGGCTTGGGACACCAGCTGAATTATCAATACACGGCGGATCCGAGTTTCGACAAACTGACGGCCCATTCGGCCGGCTATGTCATGCCCCTGCCTTGGAGGCACACCTTGAGTTTCTTTGGGTCCTACGTGGACATCAACGCGGACTTGCCCGCGTCCTTCGCCGGGTTCGACGAAACGGGTCTCAATTACCAGGCCGCCTTGCGTTACTCCGTGCCACTGCCCTTGACCAAGAGTTATCAACACGAGTTCTCCATCGGTTTGGATTTCAAACACAACAAGAACGATTTGCTGTTCAATAGCGCCACGGCGTTCCAAACCGAAACGGACGTCAGTCAACTGGCGGTAGGCTACAACAGCTCGCTCAGCGACCGCTGGGGCCGCACCAGTTTTGGTCTCCAGGGCTATTACAGTCCCGGCGGCCTGGTGGGGAAGAATGAAAACGAGGACTTCAACGGGCAACACCAGGGAGCGACCGCCGATTACCTTTACGGCCGGTTGACCGTGGAGCGCGTGACGCGTCTGGCCTGGGATTGTTCCTTCCTGCTCCGCGGGGTCGCTCAGGTTGCCAGTGGCAATTTAATCCCCAGCGAGCAATTGGGCATCGGCGGTTACAACACCGTCAGGGGCTACGAGGAGCGCGAGGCCAACGCGGATCAAGGCTTTGTGGGCAGCGCGGAATTGCGCTCGCCTTCCTTCCGCGTGCTCGGCCGGGTCTCGAAGTGGAAGCTCGAGGATCAACTCCAGTTCCTGGGCTTCTTCGATTATGGCTACGTCAAGAACGTCCACCTGGCGACCGACGAGAGCCCGAGCCACAGCGATTTGGAATCGGTGGGGGCCGGCCTGCGCTACACCGTCAATCGCTACCTGGCCGTGCGCTTCGATTACGCCTACCGGCTCGTGGGGAGCGGGGTGGTGGGCGCGTCCGGAGAGAAAACTGGCTCGCGCGCGCACGTGGGGGCGATCATTAGTTTCTAGCTTCCCTGTTGACTTTCAAAGCCTGTTTTATTGAACTGAGTTTGCTGCGCGCCTGGGATCGGGCCGGATCTCCGAGCGTGCCATTCCCGGTCGAGTGATGCGCCCATGGCGCCGGAGCCAGCAATATCGCGGTTTCTAGAATATGGATTCGTATCTGACGGAGGAAGCGCTGTGGGCCAGTGGACTGGCCTCGCGCCTGAAGCTGCTTCAGGCCAACTTCGCCGATGACATCCCGGCCACCCGCCAGTCCTACCTCACCGAGGAACTGGACCGCGCCCTCAAGGATGTCGCCCCCGCCAAGCGGAAACTTTATCTCCAGGCGTTGGCGGAGCGCTTCCCGGCGTGGGAGGCGGCCCAGTCCGCGCCCGTCCCCGCGCCGCCGGACGCCAGTATCCCCGAAGCTCCCTCGGAGTTGCTCGCCCGTTTCATTCAAGTGGCGTCCACGCTGCCGCCGGAAAGCAGGGCGGAGTTCGTGAAAA
>WNFZ01000180.1_pt1 | contig 57029 bp, 58 predicted proteins | sample 5400081 | NCBI WGS metagenome assembly WNFZ01 (sample SAMN13153365, study PRJNA577476) | soil metagenome | isolation source: 80 cm soil or saprolite under grassland replicate 1 | place: USA:California | collected 2016-06-15
GTCAGGTTCGACCTGCTTGAATTTACAAAGAGCTACTCAGAGGCATTTTCGTTTTTGCCTCAAGATGACTTGTTTGCCCTGTAATGACGGGCTCGCGGCAGTTTTGGTACCACTTCACCCCGTCACTTTTAAGTAAATAAAGCTACCTATGAAATGGTTGAAAGTCCGTCTGTCAAAAGCGAAAGAATGGATCGTTGAGAAGTGGAAAGTCGCTCTCATCGTCGTCGGCGTCGTTCTGGTTCCTCTGATAGTTTGGAAAGTCCCCGAATGGCAAGTGCGCGCGTATCACGGACGACTTGATGCGGGCGCGATTAGCAAGCTCACTCCGCAAGAACTCATCCAGCTTCAAAAAGACCTTATCACCGCAGAAAACAACGCCCGTGCGACCGTAGCGCAAATTCTAGGCGGGGTGGCGTTGCTGCTTGGTCTTTACGCCACGTTCAAGAATGTCAAAGTCGCACAAGATAACCATAGAGTCTCACTAGATAACCTCAGAGTCACTGAGGAAGGCAAATTGACAGACCGTTTCAGCAAAGCCGTTGAATTGCTCGGAAGCGACAAGCTGGATGTTCGTCTGGGTGGAATTTACGCGCTTGAGAGGATCGCGCGGGATTCTCTGAAGGATCATTGGACGGTGATGGAAGTGCTGACGGCTTTTGTGCGGGAACAGTCGAGAAAAGAGCAAGAAAAACCACCACAATGGGTTGAAGACGAAGGATACCCAGAGCCTTACCCAGTGGAGGCTTATATGAGAGAGGTTGTTGACGTTCAAGCAGCGCTGACCGTGATTTGTCGTCGTAAATGGATTGAGCAGGAAAGACCGCATCAACGTATTGACCTAAGCAAATCGTTTCTAAAAGGAGCAAACTTACGCGGAGCAAAACTTCATAGAGCACATCTATTTGACACAAACCTTGAGGGGGCTGACCTGATTGATGCAAAGCTCGGCGGCGCTTATCTCTGTGCAGCAAGGCTCAAATCTGCTTCCCTAAATAAAGCCGACCTCAGCGAAGCTGATCTTAGGGGCTCAAATTTAGATGGCGCTGACCTCTACGGGGCTGACCTTAGGGGTTCAAATCTTCTCGCCGCAACGCTCCGAGAAGTTAGGGGGCTTATTTGGGAGCAAATTTCTGAAGCAACTATTGACGACGATTACATACCGGCGAAACTTCCGCCAGAACTGGAAGAGCGGCGCAAGGCGGAACAAGAGAAAAAAGCAGCCGCTCCGAATCAATAAAGGATCAAATGTCTGTTCTTCAGAAAGTATTTTTACACACACCAGCACTCAGTCCGGCTGTTGTTGAAGGCTACGAAAGACAACATCGGGAGGAAGGTGAACAACTCGACTTCAAGGCGATAGCCTGGAAGAAGGGCGAAAGTTTGGAGGCGGCAAAGGATGTGGCTGCTTTCGCTAACCATCTTGGCGGAGACATTATCATCGGCATTAACGACAAAGGAGACCGCGCCGATGGATGGAACCCAATTCCGAACGCCGACATTCCCGTCACTATAAGAAACATTCGTGACTGGCTCATTTATCATATTCGCCCGCAAGAGGTCGCCGAAATAGTAGACATAGAGCCAGTGGCATCGCCGCAGTCTGGCTATTCCGTGCTCGTGGTCTCTATTCCACCCTTCCCACAATTAGTCGGCGTCGAGGAGAGAGAGTCAGATATACTCACTTTTCAATTTCCTATTCGCACCGGAAGGCGCACGCGATGGCTTACTTTTGAGGAGGTTATGAGACGATCTGCAAGTTCGACGCGAGGCGTTTACATTAAGCTCAGGATGTTTGAAGATAAATTGGGCAAGGAATTCCCCATCAGATTTAGTAGTCCCGTTCTTATGATCTCCCCTATTGGCACCGGAGCCACTGTTGGAACTAAACCTGCACCTGGGGAAGAAGGAATTCATTGCTATTTTGATACTCTTACTGAGGACGCCGTCACAGTTAAAATGCGAGCTTTGCCTAGCGTATCCATTGCGGTGGATTACAAGCTTGCCATTCCTATTGAGTTCGTTAAGGCAGTTTGGGAAGAGCCGAAGAATCCTAGCCGAATTCCCAGGCTATTCATCTCACTTGATGCGGAGATTGTGTGGAATGGCGTTAATGCTTGGCATTTAATTACAAACATAGGGCGATAGTGCTTTCAAGACTAGCCAGCCGACCGATTCTATCCTACGGATGGTGTACCTATGCTTATCGTTGCAGACCAACCAATTACCGGGCTCGAAGAAGACCGATTTGAACGCAGTGGATTTGCGAAGGGAATCGCAGGTGTCATTTCTTCACTACAGGGGGAAAGCAGCATCGTGGTGAGTGTCAATGCTCCCTGGGGAGAAGGAAAATCGTCGGTTCTGAATATGGTTGAAGCGGAACTGAAGCATTTGGGGAACAGTCTCATCATCAGGTTCAATCCGTGGCGCTTTTCTGATGAGGAGCAGCTTCTCAGAAAATATTTCAAGGCTTTATCTACGAAGCTTGGAAAAACTCTTAGCAGGGGTAAGGAACTCGCCGAAGTCCTGGATGCCTACTCCGACGCAATTACATCACTGGCAGAGCTGACCATTCCATTTGGGGGGAATATTCTTGGCAAATTAAGCAAGAAGGTATCAGAACGGCTTGCCAAAGCTGCCGATTTAGAAGGACTCAAAGGAAAAATTGAGGAGTATCTCAAAGCTGAGAAAAAGCGAATCGTCATTTTTATGGATGACATTGACCGCTTGAATAAACTCGAAATTCAGGCGGTATTTCGTTTAGTAAAATTGACGGCGGATTTTCCATACACTGCTTACATTCTAGCCTTTGATGAAGATATGGTGTCAGCGTCTCTTGCAGAGCAGTTTGGAAGCAAAGAGGCGGGACGCAGGTTTATAGAGAAGATCGTACAAGTTCCATTACCCGTTCCACCTGCTGACCGTCAAATACTAAGGACGATGATGTTTGAAAGGATTCAGTCCGTACTTGAATCAATTGAAGTTGAACTGACGCAGGAAGAAATTAGGCAATTCAGCGCCACATTCGATAGGTCATTTATCCGGATGTTTTCATCACCACGCGCAGTAAAACGATATTCCAATATGCTGAATTTCGCGCTTCCTATTCTGAAGGACGAGGTAAATATGCTCGACCTTATCCTGATTGAAGGGGTGCGAGCTTTCTATCCAAAAGTTTATGAAATGGTTCGCGCTGAGTTTGGTGCATTTCTCAAAGGCTCTCTTGAATTTTTTTCGTTAGATAAGACGGCTGAGCAAAAAGAATTCCACCGACTTGTTTCTGAATCGTTGGCAGGGCTTACCGAGAAAGAAACGGACGGTGTGCATTTCGTTCTTCAGGTGCTCTTTCCAAATATTCAAGAGTACGGCATCAACGTAGCGATGTCGTTCGCTTCGTCTAACAGCGATGATTGGGCGCAAAAGAAGAGAATTTGCGCCAGCGATTATTTCCGCCGTTATTTCAACTTCGGGATTCCTCCGGTGGATATTAGCGACAGTGAAACAGAGGAATTCGTAAACAGCTTGGGCGAGTCCGACATTAAACTAGTGATAAGCGGGCTCGAAAAACTATTTTCAAGAAATCGGGCTGGCATCCTGATTCAAAAACTAAGGATGTATGAAGACAAGATAGCGCCTAGAGACGCCGGTATACTTGCAATTGCAATTGCAATGAAGAGCGATTTAATTCCTGAGAGCCATCCTGATGACAACTTTTTTGGAATTGGCGCGCTACCGCAGGCGGCTTTTCTGCTCAGAGAATTGATAGACAAAGAAATCCCTACGGCGCGTGACGAGCTGGCGAAATCTATAGCGAAGAATATTGAGAGATTGCCGTTCGCTTACGAGTTCCGGGATAAGATCAGGAAATTTAGAAAAGAGCGAGGCTCCGAAGAGTTCGTAAGCGTAGTGTCAGATGAATGTGAGCAGGAAGTCGCGCGTATATTTGCTGAGAAACTGTCACGCGCTGCCGAATCTCAGCCGCTCGAAGATTCGCATCCACTTTGGAAACGTAGTTTCTATATTGCGTGGAGCCGGGGCGACCTGGAAAGCCTAAGACACTACGCTCACCGTCGCTTGGAAAGTCATCCAGAGGATGTAGGCAAATTTCTCAGCGCGCTTACAGGTGTTAGCAACGATGCGAAGGAAGACTATTTTCACGCCCCTATTCCTGAGCCAGATGCGGAGTTCAAATATCTCGCAGACATCCTTGACCCTGACGAATGGATGAAATTCATTCGCCACAGCTATCCTGAACCAAATGACTATAACTTGCCGCCCGCAGTCCGGTGGTTCGTTCAAATGTATGAGCGGAGGAGCAAAGAGAGCGATGTCTTCGCGCGTCTGTCCTTTACCTCTGACACCGACAGAAGAGCGGCGTTTTCTGTTTGGAATCTGCTGGTTACCCAATCCAGACCAATGACCTTGAAAGAGATTGCGTCGGAACTCAACCTACACGAATATGCTGTAAGCCAAATCCTTTATGACCTCATCCGAAATGGTCTCGTGGAAGAACATCCTGACAACGAGGACGGAAAAAGATATTCAGCCACGTCTTAGGTTTTCAAAACACTCCACAACAGGTTAATGGGTACACGCCTGAAACGCCGGGGCTTTCTTTGCTTTGAGGCGACAGAACTATCGAGACAAATCAGCCTAGCCCCGCCGACACTTACACAACACATCGAATTCCATTCACCAATTCCAGACGGCAATTCTCCCCCGGCATCAACATACAGCTATCACACTAAAACAACGATGAATATTGCTCCGCGCTTGTTATCGAGTGTCTATATGGGTCCGTGAAGCGCTCCCCCGGCTTCCTATCGTTTGCCGAGAGGGACCGGGGGAGCTATACTTACGCTCTGACTACTCGGAAACCGAGAGGAAGGGGTAAGCTTATGGCGTACTCGAACAAGGCGAAGCAGTTACGAAGATGCAAGAAGCTCAAAACGGACGGCACACAATGCCGAGCTTACGCTCGGATCAACGGTCAGTTTTGTTCTCTTCACGGGTACGACCACAAGACAAAGAAGCTCCCGAAGAAGAATGAACGCGAAGCCGCCAGGATTCGGAGAGCAATAAAGAGAGCGCAGACACAACCGCATCAAACCTGCGACTGTCCAGCCTACGGATGGCGACATCGAGCGGGGAGCGGGATTTGTAAATTCCCTGATCAGCCCGAAGAGAAATTCGTCGGCGGGGATGTCGAGCCAGTGACAGCCGACGAACAATGCGCTTCATCGGCGGGGGGAAGCTCCTATTGGGAGAGGGTCATCGAAGATTCAGGATCGGTTCAATACAGCGAAGACTATCTTCCAGACTTGGACTCTCAAGAAGTCCCGACCGACAGAGAGGTGAGAGAGGCTTGGAACAGAGAGAAGCTGAAGCGACTTATTGAACGAGAAACGGAGAAGCAAGCCAGCGACCTAACCTGGCACTACTAGAATGACAACAACTTTCAAGGATTTACGATTATGACAAACAGCAACTACGAATTACCGATTGAAGTGGAAAGCGATGCCTGGGTGTCGCGCCACAACAAAGAGATGTCCCGCCGTCGTGAAGAGGAATTTCTTCAGTCGAGGGAACAAGAGAAAAAGAACGAGGAGCGCAGACAGGAGTGGCTACGAACACCTGAGAACGAGCGGCGGTGCTCTGTGTGTAATCTGAAGCTCAGCCCGGTGGATGTCGCCAGGATCGCCGAGAAGCCAACTCTCCCACGTTACCACGAAGGAATTTGCAATCCTTTCGATGCAGAAATGATAAGCGGCGTGGCTAAAGGTCTGGTCTCGATGCTGAAGGAAGTCTACGGGGGCGACGATGTGCCCCTGAGCGAGTACAGGAAGCTAGTCGAGGCGTATAAGGGTCAACACGGCAGGTGCCACATAAGCCAAATTCGTTTGTCCTTCCCGGTCGAAGAGAAACCGATCAAGTCGATGGAACGACCGTCATCGGTGAGTCCTTTAGACCACGCGAGAATGGAGCACGAGCGCCAGAAGGAGCAGGAGCAACGAATGAGAGCGGCAGAACTTCACGCGCCTTCGATTGACTTCGATTCGGAGGGCAAGTTGAGACTGGTTAGCAAAACGGTCACTAAGTGGAGAGAGGGTTTAACGGATCAGGAATTCGTCTCGCTCATTCAAACTCTTCACGACAGGCTTCCGGCGTTACAGAAGTACCAGAGCCTTGACATCGGCACGACGTCTACGGCGTCGCGTCCGCAGCGGAGTCCGAGTTATTGAGCGAAAAACGGGGTGTGAGAGGTCCATAGAGACGGTCGATTTTGAACAGGATCGACCAGCAAGGCGGGTCTGAGAAGGTAGGCGCCTGTCTGATATGGACCGGGGAGCAAACGTCGCTGTAATCGACTCCTAAAGCGAAATCGAGTGTGTAGACGAGAGAGGGAGCGGCGGACCATCGAAGGTCTACCGCTCCCTCTTTTCGTGCATTGCAGGAGTGACTGTTTTTTAGGTGTAAGGCGTGTAAGGAGTGTAAGGTAGTTGATTCTAAAGGTTTTATCGCCTTACACTCCCTTACACCTCGAAGGGTTAAGGTGTAAGGTTTTTCCCCAATTCCTTACACCTCGAAGGGTTAAGGTGTAAGGCGGTGTAAGGCTGTAAGTCTTGTGTAATCAAGACTCTTACACTCCTTACACCCCTTACACCTAAAAAATGGGCTATCCTGCAATGCGGCTCACTCCTCGAAGATGACGTTGCTCACCGCGTAAACACGCATCGACTTTTTCAGAGACGGAGCCCATCTTACCGCCTGCGCCTTTCCGTCCGTACCCTTCACAAGATAACCACGTTTGTCGAGCGCCTTAACAACCATCGTCGGGTCTTCCCCGGCGCACACCTCATCCCTAAATACGGCGGAAAAGATGCAATACTCTCTCTCGCCCTCGTCCACCGTGTTAGCTTCACCTTCGTCTCTGTTGAGGGGGTTTTCATCTTCGCCTTCGCCTTCGTTGATGAAGCCTGCTTGATTCACGATGGTTCGGTTGTCATTGCGACCGTGCTGAAAACGAGCCGAACCGTGTTGAGCGAGAAACCGACGAACCTGAGCAACGGCTTTCTCTTCGTCAGCGTTTCCAGTCCCGCCCCGGTTCGCTATCCACTCTTTGAACATCTGCAATGCTGCGTCCCTCGCGGCGTCCTTCGTCCACCCTGTGATGCCGAAGCTCGACGCCAGTTCACCGGCAAAGGCGACAAGAGCGAAACGACTGGCTACACGTGAGACCTCGCCGGAGACCTGTTGACCCGTCTCTTCCGCGATCTTCATCGCTTCGTCGGTAAAAGCTTTCTCTTCATCCGCGAAGACTATCTTGACGTTGCTCATATCGTATCCGGTCAACTCTTTGAGATACGCCCGCAGTGGAGCGCCATAGTAGGTTTTCGCGTTCTGTTTGAGAGCGTCAGAGAACTTCGCGCCGCTCTCGAATCCGTGTAGATTCTCGAAGACGCCGTAAATGCCTGTGTCGGCTGGCAGATCAATCAAGCGGACCTCTTGTCCGGCGCGTGTTTTTTTACCCGCTGTCGCTACGTGATGGGCGAGTGAAATTTCTCCAGTAGAAATGTACATCAACGCCCATTCAGAAGATCGTCGCATAGTAACGGCGCTTGTCATTCTGCCTTTACCTATTCCGGCTGACAGCATATAGGCGACGTTGCCAGCGTCCTTCGGGTCAATCATCGCCAGTTCATCGAGGATCAATAAGCCGTCGTTGTGCATCTCCGCCGTAGCTTCGAGCGCGTTCGCAGTGTTTCGCCACGTCCGCGCAAAACCAAGCGTGGGATCGCCGCCGCCGTAGATAGAACCTGCGATGATTCCCGACGTTGATTTGCCTTTGCTCGACTGTGAGCGGAAATGGAACCCGCCACCTTCGAGATTAAGCGGGCGAAGCAACGGCGCGGCGAATGCGACCGACGCCGCAAAGAGCAAGCGCGAATTGCCTTCGCAGTACCGAGCCACGTTCTCTTGCCACTCTTCGAGAGTCCCCTCGACCTTGAGACGATAGCCGTCCACGTTCGACTGCAAGACCGTCTCTTCGCCATTCGACGCTCCTATGGTTTCGTCGGGGAGTATGTACGCGCCGTTGTGCCATCCGATTCGAGACGTGTTCTTGACCACCTTCTCCGGGTTCGCCGTTTGCAGGTATTCGATAAACTTCGCGTTCGCTCCGCGCCATTGAGCGAAGCTGCCGAATTCACGGTTCAACAGTTCTTTTTGTATCGCCGTGGCGTCGCCTACTGCCAAATCGCGCGGCATTGTCCAGTATCGAGCGTTGCCGTCACGGTCTAACCATTCGAGCCTCAGCCCGGCGTTCTCTCTGTTCTCGTCGCGCGTCCAAGCCCTGACATAAAGGGGAGAGCAGAGCCACAAGCCTTTGCCTTCCTCACCGTCCTGTTCGTCCTTCTTCACGTAGACGCCGGTTTCGTCCACGTGGAAGCGCGAAGGTCTGAAACCGTTGGCGTTGTTTTCCGCCGAGCCGTAGCCTTCGTCTCGAAGTTTCCGCGCCAGCTTGCGCCACTCTTCTTTAGAGGGACGTAGACGCCCGTACTCCTTCAGCGTGCGAAGCTGTAATGCGTTAAGAGTCGCGCCTTTTGGAATCCCCGCGAATCTGTGGGTTCGGAAGTGAGCCAGCTTAACGCCGTCCTCCGTTGTAAGCTCCTGAACGCTGCCGGGGTGTTCAGAATCCGGGTGATGCCATTGCCTGCCGTCTGCCGAATCCTTCTCAGGCTCTGCGCCGAGGTCCTGGATGAACGGATCAAGGTCGGCGCGACGAATGTAATCGTCCCACACGCTTAGACCACCGTGTTTCGTTCCACTCGCTTTCTCTTCCCCCTCGACTTGCTTGCGCTCCGCTTCCGCCTCTTCGATCTCCATCTGCCATTCGACAGCGAGACGCCAATCAAGAAGCCCGCCCTTGTCGTAGACGAAGCGTTCATATGGAGCGTCTGCGCTTGCGACGGCGGGGAGAAGTAACCCTTGACTAAGTTTCGCCGCGTCGTCGTCAGCCGTGTTATAGAACCAGACATTCATAAACTTCCACAGTCTCTTATAGGCTTTGTCGAAGTCCTCTCTGCTATCGAAGTCGGAGAGGCGCATTGGCTCTTTCAAAGGGAAGAAGATTCGATAGCGGTCTTCCGCCTTCGGGTTTTTGTCGGTGGTTCGTTTATGGCTGTGCGTCGTGTGACCGGCAGATGAGGACGGTATACCTTCGGCGCAGACCTTCTTAGCCAAAGACAAATCGAGCTTGTGGTCGAATTCGAGGGCGAGCATCGTAATCTCTTCCACGCTCTCGTTGTGGCGGTACTTGTCTGAGAATTTGGCGGGGGTGAACATCGGTCCGTCTTTCTTCTTCCTAACGACCGGCGTTCTAAGCTCTTCTTTGAACTCGCGCCAAGTCACGCTGCGCTCTTCCCCGTTCTCAGGGTTGTATTGGCTCTGAAAGATTGTGATGTCGAACGTCTGTACGGTCTTCGATGACTGTGTTTTCGCCTCCGTCTCCGCGCGGGCGTCCAGCGTCGCCACGCGCCTCGCCGGGGCTACCCTGCCGTTCGTCTCTGTTGACCGATGTCCACGCGCAGAACGGGCGTCGCTTCGCTGTGTTCTACGTCTCGACGCCGTAGTGAGCTTCGGAGCTAGCGTGCTGGTCTCGCGCACTTCAGCGTGATTATTTTGCAAAAGCGTTGGATCGTTATTGTCGCTCCGAGCCTTGCTTTTTGGAGGTGAACTCTTTACTCTTCTCATAGTACTTTTCGGGTTTGAAGGGCGACTGAACAGAGGTTTCTATCATTTTGACTGTTCAGATCGCCCTTCTTGCCTTACTCCTCTTGGTTTCCCTTTCGGGGTTTGTTGGTTTTCTTTTCGGCTCCGTTTATGGTTTGCGGAGCCGATAGTATTTTGATCGCACTTACGACGTGAGCCGTCTTTCCAGGCATCACCGCTGCCAGCGGATGGATGCTCAGGCACGCATCAAGTAGACGGTCATCAAAGCTTCGCATCTCTTCTCCGGTATAGGTTGTTTCCTTCGCCGCTACGCGAGTGACTTTCGTCCAGTCTCTAAACCGAATCTCCACCACGAAGCCGTCAACGCGGGTGTCTCCGTTCGCGTGCTCGCTGTGAAACTCCTTGATGATCGACGCTGTGAAAGTGCTCAACGGTGTCTCCGTCACTAGACCGCCCGCCGTTGTTTTCACCAGGGCGAATCCAGATGCTCGACTCTCGTAACGCTCACTCTGCGCCGACGCCCCGTCCCTGCGGGGCTTCGGCTCTGTCGCTGATTTTGTCTTGCTGTTCTTTGTCTTTGCTTTGTTCATTTCGTCGTTCCCTTCTCAGGTTTCACCGACATCAGGTATGGTCTACCCGCCATCAGGTACTCAATGAATAACGCCTTCTGGCGGCGTGTAATCGGAACCCTACCGAAGCCACCGCGCTGCAACTCTCTCAGAATCTTCGCGGTTCCTTTTACCAGCCATTTACGCGGTATAGCTGTGCGCCGAACTTGTCCGAAAGCTTTCCATTCAAGGTCTAGGAAACAGCCATCTTCAAAATTTTCGTAGCCTGCTACATATCGAGTCGTGGCGACGCGCAGAGGCGAGCAGATGAACACATCCTTCCCCCGCTCCTTCGCGGCTTTTGCATATACGCCGTCATCGCCGTACATACTTTCACCTTTCACGTAGAAGGCGGTCGGAGGCTGTAGCCGGGGCTGCTTCTTGTCTTTGGTTCTACTGTTCATTGAACGCCTCTCTTTCTTCCACGTATTTCCTCCACAGCGCCTCCGGGTCGAGCATAAGGTCCAGCAATTGTTGCCTTTGCTCATTGATGGCTATTCTTCGCGCTTGTCTTTCGTCCTCGGTCTCCGTCACACCGGTCTGAAGGCTCTCCTGCTTCATAAGATCTATGAAGGCTTCCAGAGCCGACTTGAAAGAATCGAATGGACTCTTGTGCGTCAGGTTTCTGATTCGGGTCTTGAAATTCAGTGTTCTCTCTTCATCGACCATACATCACCTCACTTCTTCAGGACGTTGGTCGGGAAATTTAGCTCGTTGATGAGAGCCTGGATGTCTGTTTCGGCATCAGCGCGCTCCTGAGCGAGCGTTGGTGTAGTGCTCGCGCTCAAGACTGCGCCAACTTGCTCTTTGTAAATATCTCCAAGCATCCCGATGATCGCTTTGTATTCGGCGACCTGCGAGGCTTCGCTGAGGTCATTCACTCGGTTTTTTAGCTGTGATAATTTTTCAAGGTCCATAACGGGCGCTCCTATGCGTTTATTGTTGGTTGTTGACGTTTAGAGGAAGAGCGATTCTTTCTCCGTGATTTTGCGATGTGTGTGGGTTGGTGAGCCTCGCCGGGGATTCTTTTCGTCACTTCCCCCTCCTGGTCTTCAAACCCTTCTTTTGCAAATGAGCAGCCTTCCCCGCCCTGAACTTCTTTTCGATTGCAGGGAGGCTAAGCCTCAAGCTCTCGCTCGCAAGTAGAGATGCGCTCTTTGCGCCGAGCGCGAGAATCTGATTTAGTTGTTGTACAACGTCGGGCGGCAGGTAAATGGATATGGTTCCGCCGCCGTTCGGTTTTATGTTCTGTAGTTTCATCGTCTGTTCTCCAAAGTAAAAACGCCGTGCGGAAAGCTAAGCTAAAGCGGCTTGCTCTCTACACGGCGTGGGGTGCCCTGAATACGCCCGACTTCTGTAGTTCGCGTTTAACGTTCCCCGCACGGCGAACGCTGATTGTCTTGTCGAACGCCCAAACATATTGGGATTCGACAGGATTATTAGACCAGAAAGGTACTAACCTGTCAAGTCGTGTTAGTACCTTGTTGTACCTCATAGTAACTCGCATCGTAACTCGATGTTATTCGGTGTTGTCGCTGTGATCTTTGCGGATTCGTTCGCGGATGCGTTCTAGCCGCTCTTCGATAATCAAGCCATCGAGGATTGCGTCAAGACGTTCAATAACTCGACGCAATGCTCGGCGCTCTTCGGGCGTCAATTCCTTTATCATTGAAGCGATTTCGTCGTCAGCAATGAGTTCAATATCGAATGCCGACAGCAGTAGTTCAGCAAAATCCTTGTACATAAAATCCTCTCCACATCAGAGCGCCGGACGTAGCGGCGCTCTGACGCTCGATGCTCTTCCCTCTCAGTTAATGTAGTCGGGTGTGGAACTGGCTTCTTCGGTCTCGTTCAACTCTCCGGCGTTGAAGCTGTTCAATAGCTCCGTTGCCTTTTGAAGAGTCTTCGGCGTGGTGGACAGGTAATGCTTATAAAGTGTTTCGAGTTCGGTGTGACCGGAGAGCTTAGCCACTTGCTCTATCGGCATCCCACGCTCAATAAGCCTTGTACAAAATGTCGAGCGAGCATCATGAAAGTGAAAATCAGTAATCCCCGCGTCTTTCAAAGCGGCGTACCAGCAGCGTTTGAAATTACGGCTGTTGAAGACAAGGACGTCAGAATCGTCGTCTGACGCGTCTCTGATGCGCTGTAGCTCGTCTTTCAATCTGGCGCTGATTGGGATTTGTCTTGATTTGGCTGTTTTGCTGTTCAGCGCGCGAATGGTTATCCCGCCGCCTTCGAGGTCTACGTCAGACCAGCGCAGGGTAAGTAATTCATTCTTTCGCGCGCCACTGTCCAACGCTGCAACGACTAAGGCGCGGATGTGAAGGCGTCGCTCGTCGGAGAGAGCCAGCAAAAGCTTTTCCTCTTCCTCTCTACCTAACACACGGTCGCGCTTTGTCTCATCACACACTGAAATGAGTGGAGCGCCCGTTTCAAACGGCGTTCGGGTGAGGATTCCCTCTCGCTTTGCGAAATTGAAGACGCTGCGGAGTAAGGCTAGCTGGCGATTGGTGGCTGCAATGCTGAGTCCTTCTGACAGGCGTTTAAGTCGGTAGGCGTCTATTTGGCTGTAGGTGATTGAACGGATGCGTGCGCTTCCGAAATGTTCAACGAGACGCTTTAGGTAGGCTTTCGGAGTTCTGAGGCTTCGGAGTCCTGCGACCTTGCGCGGAGGGTCGCCGACGTATTGAGCTTCGACGAGCCTTGCCTCTTCATACGCTGCGGCGACTTTGGCGAAGGTGAGTTTCTGCGCGTCCATTTCCGCGCGGGGATTCTCTTCGGCTGAGTCTAGCTGTTTTACAAGTTCTTTCTGCAACTGCCGCGCGTGTTTTCTATCGTTCGCGCGGCGCATCAATTCACGGCTTTTGCCTAGATTGTCGGTAAACTGGATGCGGACATAAAGCTTCCCTTCCCTCTCGACAATCCAGCCCTTTCTTTCCTTGCCCATATCTCAAACCCTCTTTCGTACCCGGATTCGTACCCGGATTGAGTTGATGATTTGGATATGAGAAGGGGTTAGGCTAAGAAGGCTCTTGTTTCGCTTAGAAACGTTTCCAACGCGTCGTGATGCGCCCAATGCCCCGCGTCCGGGACTTTGACCAGGCGGTGGTTTTTGATGACCTGCGCGCGCCCGTCCGATTCCGGGTCGGCGGCCCAGCTTTCCATTCCCCAGAACAACAGCGCCGGGCAGGTGATCTGGCTCAGGATCTCCCGGGCGTCATCGATGTTGATCCCGTATGGCGGGAAGCCTCGCGCGAAGTTATCGAACTTCCAGATCAGCGATCCGTCCGAATTCCAGTTCGTGCCGTGGAGCGTCAGATGGCGAGCCACTTCGTCTGAAAGATGCGGGTTGGCCTCTTTCATTCGCGCGACCGCCGATTCAAGATCGGGGTAGCTGCGCGGTTCGCGCTTCTCAATGCTGCGTACATTTTCGATCCATTCGCGCATCCGCTGTGACGCCGGGCGATAAACGCGGTGCGACGGCGGCGGCCCCAACCCCTCGATGGCCACAACCTTCTTCACGCGGTCGGGGTAGACGCCCGCGTAATACAGTGTGATGATGCCGCCCAGGCTGTGTCCGATCAGGTAGACCGGATAATCATTGATCACGTCGGCCAGCGCTGAGAGGTCCAACACGTGTTCGGCGATCGAGTAGAGCGCGCCGGGCGCCCAAGCGCTGTTGCCATGCCCGCGCAGGTCAATCGCGTAAACATGGAAATCGTCGCGCAGCGCCCGCGCCACCCAGTCCCAATTCCGCGCGTGATCCAAACCGCCGTGAACCAGGATCATCGTGGGCTTGCCTTCAGTCCCCCAGTCCCAGAATTGCAGCTTCAGACGGTGCGAGTAGAAGAAATGCGAAATGGGTTCCAACGTATCGGTCATCGAAGGGAAACGACCACCTCATTGCGCCGGATCATGCGCGACTGATTCTGAGCGGCCTGCGCCGCCGCTTCCGGGTTTTGTCTGATGCGAGTCGTTTGTTCCTTGATCTGTTTGTTCATGCTCTTCACGTTCTCGACCCGCGCCGAGGTCTCGTTGTATGAATCCCTGGCCTCGCGCTCCTGTTCGCGGGCGCGGGAGTAGGCCGAATAGGAGAGGGCGGAGATGGTCAGGATGACCATCGCCAGCCAGACGTAGTTGGGAAAGCGCGGCGCCCGCCGCCGAAGTCCAATGGCGCCGTCAAACCCCAGTGGACGGACGCTGGCCGAAGTTCTAGCTGAGTACGAATTTACTGCCTGTTTCAAGCAATACCTCCAAATCTTTCTTTGTGTTCGTTTCCGCGTAGCACCTAACAATAGGCTCGGTGCCCGACATCCGCAGCAATATCCATGACCCGTCGTCGAAAATGTATTTCACGCCGTCAATCCGATTGACCTCGGCGACCCGGCGTCCGCCGATCGAATCGGGCGCGTCGGACGACAAGCGTTTTTGCAAACGGTCTTTGACTTCGGGCGTCAGTTTGATCCCGACGCGCTCGCTGTATAGCGCGCCGTCTTTTCGGAACAATTCTTCGAGCATTTCGCCGAGCGACGCGCCGCGCGAGGCCACCATTTCGATTACCAACAGGCAAGCCAGTATCCCGTCTTTTTCCGGGAAGTGACCTTTCACGGTCAGACCGGCGCTCTCTTCGCCGCCCAGGATGATTTTGTCCTGGTTGACCAATTCGCCGATGAACTTGAACCCGACCGGCGTTTCGTAGACCTGGCGTCCGCGCCGTTTGGCCACGCGATCCAGCAGATGGGTGGTCGCCACGCTTCGCGCGACGCCGCCCGTCCACTCCGGACGCGTTTCGCACAGGTAATCCAGGACGAGCGCCAGGATGTGATTGGCAGAGACGAATGAGCCGTCGCGATCAATGAAGCCGAACCGGTCGGCGTCGCCGTCGGTCGAAACTCCGAGCGAGAGCCGCTTGTCGAGCACGAGCTGGCGCATCTCGTCCAGATTCTCTTCCGACGGTTCGGGACTGTGACCGCCGAAGAGCACGTCGCGGTAATCATGAACCGTGTAGACTCGGCTCCCGTGACGCCGCAAAACCTCGTCCAGATAGCCGCGCCCAGTCCCCCAGAGCGGGTCATAAGCGAGCTTCAATCTGGCCGAAGCGATCTTCGCAAAATCGACGCGCGCGCCGAGGTCGTTCAAATAATCCTCGCGCGGATCGAAAGCGAGGGCTTCGGCCGAGACCTTTCGCTCAGGCTTTCGAGCTCTGCCCGATTGAAATTCGGCGATGCGCTCTTCAATCTTTTTCGTCACTTCAGGCAGGGCGGGCGCGCCATCGGCGGTTGAAAATTTCATCCCGTTGTACTGCGGCGGATTATGACTCGCAGTGAAGTTGATCCCGCCCCTGGCGCCCTTCGTCCTGATCGCATGAGAGAGCGTCGGCGTGGGTGTTTCACGCGCCGTTAAATAGGACTCGAATCCCCATCCTGCGAACTCGGTCGCGCATTCGGCGGCGAACCTCTCGCTCAAAAATCTGGTGTCATAGCCGACAATTACGCTACCACCCGCAGCTTCTTCGTTCAAAACTGACGCGATTGCGCTTGTAACCAACCTCACGTTGGCCAAAGTAAATTCGTCCGCAATAATTGCGCGCCAACCCGATGTTCCAAATGTAATACCCATAACCACAACCAAATGCTTAACTGAGTGAACGAGAAATTACCATCAAACTAAGCTCATGTAAAGCCTTTTCTCTCAATAGTTTCACCAGTGCAACTTGAGACTTTACCTGATCCGTTTTCGCATACTGCTCCCTTTTCATTCTCATTAAAAATGATGGCGGATTTGGATCTCAAGAGCGTAATATCTTGTGTCTAGCTAATCTTTTACGCGAATGTAAATGTGGCAGGTGTGTCAGGCCGAGCCGCGCAATATTTAAGGGTTCAATTAAACAAATGTTTTATGAATGAAACAGAAGGCAGATTTTTAATAATCGAGCCTATATTCGCGAACTTTATGCAAAAACGTCACACTTCTAGGTCTAAGTGCGACATTGCGCGGTCTACTAATATTTTTGTTCTGGCATTGTGGGCAATTAAGCAGCCAGTTTTTTTGCACGCGAACGCTTGCCGGCCAAGGCGTTATCGATCATCTCTTCGACTTCTTCTCCCGTGAGTTTGGTGACGTGAGAGAGTTCTCTGATGATCAAATGGCGCGCGCGCGCCATAGTCTGCTGCTCTTCTGGCGAGAGCGTCTTGCCTTTACTCAATTTAGCCATGGTTTTGAGCGAATCGGCGACTTCATAGATTTCACCCGAAGCCATACGTTCGGCGTTCTTGGCGTTGCGTTTCCGATGATCGCTCGCGACTTCGATGTCTTTGCCCAGAAAGCGCAACAATTTGGGAATGTCGGCCTTATCAATCAACCTCCGAACTCCGACATCTCCGGCCTTATTGACCGGAACCAAAACCGTTGTGCTTTCCTGAAAGTCTAATGGCTTTAATTGATATAGCTTAACAGTCAACCCGCTAATCGTCTGCTCAATGACCCCAGCCACTCGGCATATACCAAGTCGTGGATAGATAACTTTATTTCCTTCTCTAAATGTCAATGCTTTTCTCTCCTATAGCGCCAATAAGGTAGTGACAGTATAGCACAAAAGGTCATTTGCAGACCCCACTGAGTCAAATTTTCCTTATGTCTCAAAAGCACACAGAAGACATTTAGAATACAGCACTATTTTGTAACATGGAAAGATCGTTATCTGCGTTGCGGCCCCATTCCCGTGAGTTGGTTGAAAGTTTGAGTCCCGAATGTGCCTATGCCTTTCAAGGTGAACGCGAAAACGAAGCGTGATTCGTTGCGGTTTCCAGCGTTGAACGTTACGTGCTGGACCTCGACGCCACAACAATTCCACGCCCAACCGCTCGTCGTCGTCAGGTAAATGAAACGACGATCTCTAGGCTGACCGTTGAAAAGCTGGTCTCGAAAATCGTAGCTGATGCTAAAAGCGCTGTAGGGGCCGTGCGCCCGATTACCGACGGAGGCGGAGAAGTCGAACTGGTTGCCTGGAAAAGTCGTCGGATCGAATGGAAGTTGATCCGCACGTAATTTGTCGTCCTCGATGCGTCGGGTGTAGTACCAGGTCTGGCCGAACGAAAAGATTCCCTTTCCAAACCACATGCCGACGATGAGATCGCGGAGGCTGTGGAAACGTGTGTCGTAATTGAGCCGGAGGTCGGCGGACAGAGTCGTGGTCGGATAGAGCCGCACCTTGAGGTTCAACGGGGATGCGTCGCGCTCGACTCCCTCGAACGCGAACCCGGATAGCGTATTGACTGGGAAGAACTGGTTGCGCTGCCCCCGCTGTAGCGCCCCGCCGAAGGTAGGGTCGAAGAAATATTTCTGCGACACGGTGAGGTTGAGCAACTCGTGAGTCTGCTGCTCCGAGCCGTCGAACGTCTGGCGTTTGACGAAGAAACGGTTCGTGACGCCGTACTCGACCTCGTTCGTGTCAGCGACCAGGTCGCGTTCGTCGATCAGCGGCGTGCGGTCGAAATCATCAATGCCCTTGATGCGACGGTATTCCACGAAGGGTTCGATCACGTGTTTGAACCACGGAGTCCCGTCCCCGTGGCGGAAGACTTTGGCCAGCCCGGGCGCGCGCAAATCCAGATCGAGGTCGGCGTAATTCCGCAACAGGCTCTGTCCGACGAACTGTCTCTGAACCGGATCGAGGCTGTTGCTGTAAAAAGTCGAACGCACGCCGACGCTCGGCGTCAGCGTGAAGCCCGCGAACGACTTCAACGGGAAGGTCAGGCGCGGCGAAAGGTCGAGGCGTTCGATGATTGACGGAGACTTCAAATCGACCTGGTCGCCCGTCGTCTCGACGCGCTGCACGCCGTCGAGCGCGGCGCCGAAAGAGAAATAGACCGGGAACTTTTCGGAAAGCTTCGAGCTCCGCTGCGAAAACTCTATGCTCGGCAACTGGCGCGTCTTGACGATCGAAGTCCTTTGAAACGGGTCGCTCGAATTGGCCACGAAGACGCTCTGTTCGCCGAGTTGCGCGTTGAAGCTGTACGAGCGCCAGTTCTTGTTGAGATAAAAGACCGAGCGCTCTTCAGGCGAGATCGCGTTCAGAACGTTGTCGGAGAATACATTGCGGAAATCGAATGACGACGTGATGTTCACGTCGGCGACGGCCATAAACCCGTTCTTGAAGTACTGCACGGCGTCGGCGTAAAAGCTGCTGCCGCCTTGGTTCGGCAGTTTGCATTTATCGCCGAGAGTCGCGCGGTCGCAACCGGGAATGAATTTGGGGCCGAGCACGCGATCGGCGACGAGGAAGGATCCGAACGCAATGCGGGAATTCTGATCGGGCCTGGCGCGGAAATCGAAGCCGACCCCAACACCACGCTGCGAGAATAGGTCGGTTCTGACCAGCACGTCCGCGCTGCGCCCCAGAGTCTGAAAATAGCCCAGATGGAGGGTGCGCCCCTTGATCGAAGACGACCCGGAGCTGGGCGTCAGGAACCCCGATGAGCGATCTTTCTTGCTGATCGAGATCGAGGCGTAAGGCACCCAGAGCACGGGGACGTTTTTGATACGGAAGAACGCGTTGTAGACCTTGGCCCGATGATCCAGCCGGACGCGCGCGCGTTTCGCGGTAAAGCTCCATCTAGGGGACTTCTCCTGACACGCTGTCAACACGGCGTGTTCCAGATTGTATGTGTCCTCGCCGGTCTTGTCCGCCCGGAAGGCGTCAATGACGACCATTGTCCCGTCGGGAGTGGTGTTCGTGAAAGCCGTCGGATTGCTCATCACGCCGCGCCGTGTCTTGTAGTTGAATTCAAGCACTTCGCCGGTCAGCCGCTGCCCCTGCTCCACGAGATAGACGTTTCCTTCGGCGAGCACGTCGTTGGTGGCTTTGTTGTAAGTGATCCTGTCGGCGATGATCAGGGTCTCTCCATCGAAGACCTCGACCCTGCCTATCGCGACAACCACGTTTCCTTCGTCGTGCTGGTCTTCGGCTTTGATTTCGACATTGCGTTCGCCGCCTTCCGACCGAGCCTTGATCACCACTTTGGGCGGCGCTAATGTCCACCCCATGCTGCTCAAGGATTTGCTCTCCTCCGCCGCGCCGGCGCCACTTTCGACTTTCCTCTCGAGGGGCGCCAGTTGCTGCGCCAGCGAAGAGACGCAGATCACGCTCACTACGAGGGCTGGGAGGAGGGCTGACGAGAGGATTCGCGGTAAAAGGGTGAAATAGTGTCTTGGATAAAGCATGAGAATCGTCTGGATTTAACGTCTCGAGCCGCCAGCAGCCGCCCTCGACGTCGCCGCGAATATGCGGCCATAAAGCTCTTCCGGGGCCTCGACTGATTCTTGTTCTTCAAGCGATTCGCGCAACCCCTCGACCAGGCGTCGGCACCCCTCACAGACCGCGAAATGTTCGTTGAAGACGATCTCGTATTCGCCCTCGATCAGACCGTCGAAATAATCGGAGATCAACGCGTCGAGCGTCCGGCAACTGAGCATCTCACCGGCGGTCGTGGCGCCGATGATGCGCAGTTCGACCTCCGCCCCCATGGCGATTTCGCGCATTTGCGATTCTTTCCATTCGCGGCAACCGTCGATCGCGGCGCGCACGTCGTTGAAGAGTAGGTGGCACGGACGGCAGGCCAGCAGATGCTCGCAGAAGCGGCGGCGATCGGGGGGCGCCATCCCGCAATCAAGGTAATCACTGATCAATTCTTCGAACCGCGAGCAATCCATCTTTTGAATCTCCGTGGTCGTCAGGACAAGGCATGGGGAGTCGGCGCGGCCATTGTAGTGAGGCGAGGTTTGGAATTCAAGCCGAAGGCCATTATTAGATGTCAGATGTCAGATGTCAGATGTCAGATGTCAGATGTCAGATGTCAGTAGAACCGCGCCACATCCTGACATCTGACATCTGACATCTGGCATCTATTCCAAATAGGGCTCTGAAGCGTCCGCCAGTCTCGGCGCGAGGTGGTTGCGCATGATGACTCGAGCGCAGGCGTTCCACCTCAGGATCGGATCGTCGTTGCCGGCGGGGCGTATCGCCTCCGCCTTCTCATACCATTCCATCGCGTCGCGCAGCCATTCGTAGGCGTCATGGCTCGATCCCGGCCCGCCCTGCTGCAGCCTGGCTTTGGCCTGCCGCTCGCAGATGATCCCGGCGTAATAGGCGCGCTGGTATTCGTCCTTGATGCGCGGCAACAGCTCTTTGGCCTGAGTGGCGCCGACGGCGTAGCCTCTGGTGAATCGATCGGTGATCGCCAGAAGCAGAGTGACCAGCGCGTCCTGATTTTCCGGGTCGATTTCCAGCACGTCCAGGCAAATGCTCTCGGCCGCGCCCGGCTCGTTGAGGAGGCGGTAAAAATGCGCCCGCTCGAGGGCTTGCGTGACGGCGTCTTTGTGAATCTTCTTCAGATCGAACATGGCGCCTCCAATGAATGCGCGGCCATATGCATACGCCATATTTCATATTTCATATGAAATATGGCGTATGGTTATTCAATATTCCACAGGATGTATGCGGCCAGCGCCGTCCCGGCCAAAGCCCCGCCGTAACAGAAGACGGCGATCAATTCGTTGAGGTGTTTGATCTGCAATCCGTCGTAGAGGGTGAAGCGAAAACGATGCGCCCCGTGAAAGAGCGACAGCGAGCAGACCGCGAACAGCGCCAGCCGCGCCAGAGGGTATCGCGCCAAGGCCAGCAGGCTCCCGTAGCTCGGCTCATCGATCCAACCCAGCGGGATAGCCAGGCCGAACAGAAAGAGCAAGACCGGAACTATCAACGCGGCGATCATCCCGCCGGAGCTGAAGAGCGACCACAGAAACGGCTCATTCGATCTTTTGGTCATGTCAGTTCCCCCCCAAAATAAACCAGGCTATGACCGCCGAAAGGACTATCCAGACGACGTAATTGGGCGCGGCGACCATCCATTCAGGCAGGCGCTTCCCTCCCACGCGCACCGGCATGGCCTTCGGCGCCAGATTGAACCACGTAATCGAGTGGTAGAGGACGAAGAGGAGGGCGATCACGTTGAACGCGATCATCCACGGTTCCTTCATCCAAGCCAGAAAATCGTGGTAACTTTCCGCCCCCTGCCCCAGACTCCACAACAGCCAGAGGAGCAAGCATACGAAGTAGATCACCGCCAGGCTGCTCAGCTCGCGCAGGATAAACTTGAAAGAACGCCACTGCTCGGTCCACCACCACGTCGAGACGCGCTTGCGGTACCATTTGGGATGATAGAGTGTGTAAGTTGGCGCTTGTTTCATTTTGAAGTCCTCAATTCCATATCGGTACTATATTTCGATTTTGGGTAAGGCGTCTAGGAAGATTTTCACTTCAGGACTGTTCGATCGAATGATTTCGGCGGGCGTGGCGCAGGCGGCGAGTTTGCCGTCGGCCAGCACGCCGACTTTCGTTCCGAGCGAAAACGCCTCGCCCATGTCGTGCGTGACGCAGACGACGGTCTTGCGTACCTGCGACTGGATGCGTTGAAATTCGCGGCGCATTTCGGCCCGTGTCAACGGATCGAGCGCGCCGAAGGGTTCGTCCATCAGCAGTATCGGCGGGTCGACGGCCAGCGCGCGCGCCACGCCGACGCGCTGGCGCTGCCCGCCGGACAATTCACGCGGGTAACGGTCGGCGTAAATCTTCGGGTCGAGGCCGACCAGGTTGAGCAATTCATCGACGCGCGCGCGGACGCGGTCATCGGGCCAGCCCTCCAACCGCGGCACGACCGCGACGTTGCGCCCGATGGTCATATGAGGGAACAGCCCGACCTCCTGCAACACATAGCCGATCCGGCGACGGAGCTTGATCGGATTCCAATCGGAGGTCGCGCGGCCCTCGACCCGCACGACGCCGGATTGCGGCGGCAACAGGCGATTGATCAGTTTGAGAACCGTCGTCTTGCCGGTTCCGCTGCGCCCTACGAGCGCCAGCGTCTCGCCACGCTCGATGGCAAGTGAAAAGCCATCGAGCGCCAACGGCCCGTTCTGATGACGGAAGCTGACGTCGGCGAACTCAATGGCTATTTCGGCGGATGGTTGCGGCGAAAAGCGATTGCCGTCCATATTTCACTATCTCACTCATGCGCCGCGCAGCGGGCGTCCGCATTGATTGCAGAAGTTCACCGCGCGAGCCAGGGTCGCGCCGCAGTGCGGGCAAGTCTTGGCCGCCGATTCGGGAGTCGGCGTAGACCCGTAGTTCGGCGGCGGCTCCCATGCCGGCGCCTGCGGCTGCGCAGGCGCTTGAGACGGCGCGTAGTCTCTGTAATCGGGCGGCGGAGGTGGGAAAGCCTCGTAATTCTGGGCGCCGGGCAAACCGAAGGTGTCACGATACGCGACGGCGGGCGTCGTGAAGTAGAACGGGGCAGTCACCAGGACGCCTACCAGACAGCCGAGCACTCCGATGCCGGAGAGCAATCCAAGCACGAAGACGAAGATCGCGAACATCCACCACTGGGCTTTCGTCGCCTTGACGCTCGCGCTGATCGCTTCGAAAACTCCCATTTTGCGGTCGACAATCAATGGTATGGCGAAGAAGATAAAACCGCTGATGATTATGGAGGGGATGCTACTGGCCAGCCTGCCGAGCGGCGCCAATTCTTCGATAATCAACCCAGGAACGCTAAAGGCAATGCGCACCGCGAGCTGAGCGATGGTGACTAAAACTAACAGGCCCAGAACCCGCAGGAAGCAATCTCCCCCGGAGAAGAGGTCGCCTACCGAGATCGCTTCGCCCTTCACCTGTCTGATCGCCGCGCTATACATTCCACTCAACAAGTAGGCCGTTGACATGAATATCACTATCAAGAGCACAGGGATCAACAGCAGCAGCCCGAGACCCGCAGTAGCGAGGGCCACGCCCGGCTCGTTGTTCGAGGCGAATATTCCCATAGGAATGAAGATGAGCGTAACCGGCAGTATGACCAGAACGATTCCGATAACGGCCGATATCAATATCATCCCGATCCACGCGCCCGGATTGTTTGTAAACAACTTCCAGGCTTCCGCGATCCATTCCCAGCGCACGCTGGGCGCATTTAGTTGTTGCATTTGTTTTGCTCCTGTTAAATAGGGGGGCATTAACCGGGACTCGTCGACTCGAAAAACAAAATCACCATTTGACGCCGGCTTCGGCCAGATACTGGCGCATCACTTTCGCGTAATGCGGGATTGCTATTTCCGGCTCTTCGATCTCAGGATGCCATTTCTTTTCCCACTCGAAACTGTAATAGCCGCGGTAGCCGCCGGCGGCCAACACTTTCACGGTCTCTTTGACCGGGACTTCGCCGCTCCCTGTCAGCACGTATCGGCGGTCTTTCTCATCGCCTTTCGGCGGGCGCGAATCTTTCAAATGCGTGTGGCGGACGTAGCGGCCGAGATGCTTGAACGTCTCGGCGGGGGCTTCTCCCGCGACGCAGGTGTGATGCGCGTCCCATAGGAAAGCCACGTTCGGATGACCGGCGCCCCGGATGATTTCGAGCAGCGGCGGCGACGTCGCGAATTCGCCATGCGATTCGACGACGACTGTCACGTCGCTCCCCTTCGCGTGGTCGCCGAGTTCGCGCAGCCCCGCGACGATCCGGTCAATCGTCGTCTTGCGCTCTTCGCCCTTGACCAGCTGGTTCGGGAAGACGCGGACGTAAGGCGCGCGGAGTTGATGCGCCAATTCAATGAAGCGCCTCGCCTCGTCCATCTGCTTCGCCCGTTTCGAGGCCTCAGGCTCGTGCATGTTAGACGAAGCGCCGAGGTCGGAAATCTTCAATCCGAGCGCTTCCAGATCCTTCATGCTTTCTTTCAACTTCGCGCCGGTGAACTGCGGCGACTTGGGCAGGTCCATCTCGCCCATCAACCCTCGCAATTCGATTGCGGCGAAGCCGTGTTGCGCGGCCTGATCCAAAATTGTTTTCCATTCCCAGGCGGGGCAGCCCAGTGTAGAGAAGCCGATGGGCGCCGCTGCAGCCGGTTTGCGTGTTTTGATTATCGCCGGCGCGGCAAGGGCTGCGGCGCCTAGATTAACGAATTCGCGTCGTGTGATCACTGGTCAGTCGCTCCTGCGGAAAATCAGTTAGTAGTCCCACCTTTAGGCGGAAGCGTTCGGCATAGCGGAATGGATCTATTACTGACGCTTCCGCCTAAAGGCGGGACTACTAACCGTCACTACGTGGCCCGATTCGGCCGAATCATAACACGCGAAGACGGCGGCCACAGTCTTCAAATAATCTTCGCCCTCGCTTTCGCAGCGTTCGCCGGTTCGCAGACAGGAGATGAAATGTCGCTGCGCCGCGCGGACGCTGTCGCCGCGATAGCCTTCGGCCGGAAACGCGTAATCGTGCGACCTCTCCGCGTCGCCGTATTCGTCGAGCCAGATGCGGCAGTCGCGCGCTAGCCGGATTTTGCCGCGGTCGCCTTCGACGATCAACTCCTCGGAGATTGGTTCGCGCCGCGCGGGACCGCTGATTCGGTTAGCGTCGATCAAACCGCTCGCGCCGTTTTCAAAATCGAGATTGATCAGCGCGTAATCCTCACCCTTGACGCCAGGGTTGACGCGCCCCATCCGGCAGAAGACGCTCCTGAACCCGCCCAGCAGAAACCGGAACGCGTCGATGAAATGCACGACCATTTCGTAAACCAGCAGCCGCTCCATCTCGCGGAAGTACGGCTGCGCCGCGTAAGGTTCGGCGCCTCGCCCGTCGGAATTGCGCATCACGAAGCCGGCGTAAAATGGCCTTCCGACCGCGCCTTGATCGAGCAGTCGTTTGATCTCGCGGTACCACGGCTGCCACCGCCAGTTTTCGTGAATGAGCAATCGAACGTTGGCGTCGGCGCAAACGTTGACCATCGCCACGCATTCTTCCCAGCTCGGCGCCATAGGCTTCTGGCAGATGACACCGGCGCCGCAGCGCGCCGCGAGACTGACGAGCTCCAAACGGGAGTCGGGGCCTGTGACGATGTCGACGAAATCGGGCCGCTCACGCTCCAACATTTCAGTGGCGTCGCAATAGGCGCGGGCGATTCCGAACCGTTCGGAGAATTCTTCAGCGCGCCCCGGGGCCGCGTCGGCCACCGCCACTATGTCCGCGCCTTCGACACGGCGCCAGGCTTCGGCCTGGAATCGCGCGAAGCGCCCCGCGCCAATCATTGCGCCTTTTAGCGGATCGAAGTTCACACACCCGCCTCCTCTTCTTGTGGACGCAGTCTTTGATCTATGGCCGTAAGCGGCATGGCGCCCGCATACTAGCCTTGAAGCGCCGGGCGAGGCAAGCCCATAAACCTGACCTTTGAAAACCGAAATTTGACGTGGTAGGATGCGCCCGCTTTAGATGACCCGCGCATTTTGCGGAGAGTTGGCAGAATTGGCTATTGCACCGGTCTTGAAAACCGGCGCCCGAAAGGGCTTGGGGGTTCGAATCCCTCACTCTCCGCTTATCAATTCCTCAACTAGTTTCAAATTCAACCAATTACTTCAATAAATCGGAGCCGTGTAAACCACCGATTCACAAGTTTTCATGTGCTTAACCAAAGAGTTTTGCCACGAATTTACCACTGCGGATTAACCCACAAACCCGGTACCGTTTTTTTTGAGGCCGAAAAAAAGGCAGACCTCAAGTAAGGCGGATCGGAGGCAGATCATCTTGTAGCGGCTCTCCAGGAGATCAACCGAAATCTTGCTCAAACATATCTACCCAGGCGAGAGCGTGTTGGCAGATGGCCATCAGGAAGATGCGCACCGCCCATTGGCGCCGCGAACGAACGCGAGCCTGTTCGAGGTGGAAATCGATCTTCTTGCGTTTGTGTGAGCGCTCGGCGCTAGTCCGATCTTTGAAGGCCTTCTTCCAGGCCTTTGAGTTGCGCGGCGGACGGGTGAACAGGCGCGGATCATCCGCGGGTTTGGTGTAGAAGGCGCGGCCATAAGCTGAAGGGGAGCACTGGCAAGGCTTGGAGAGACGGTGAGCGGAGCGCGGACAACGCCATTTCTGTCGGCATCAGTCAGGGCAGAAACCGACTGCGCCATCCGCTCTCGCTTCGGACAGACGGGCACGCCTGAAGAGTCGGTGGTGAAGTCGCCGTCGAGTTGATAGTGCCCGCTGCGCCGATCGTTGAGGGCAATAATGGGGTTGATTGAATGCGCGGCGAGCAAGTTGTAGGTGGGATAGTTGTCATGAGCGGAGTCGCCGATGAAGGAGGCGAAAAATAATTCCGGGTAGAGCTTGCGAGCGCGATCGAGAGCCTTCACACCGGTGGCGCTGTCATGGTCTTTGGCTTGAGCCAGGAGGAGGAAGATCGGGAGATCAAAGGGCGAAGAGGAGGCGGTCAGTTCATAAAAGGCATGGCCGTAAATAAAGCATTCGTGATAGCTATCCCAACCCCAGGAGGCAAAGCGGTCGCTATAGAGCCGCGGGCAGTCGCAGCGATAGACGCCTAGCTTGCGGCAATCGCAAAGTTTGCGGCCTGAAGAGCTGGCTCCGGTTTTGAATTTAGTGCCGTCCCCGACTAGATCAACCGCCTCGGCAGAGGTCAGCAAGCCCAGAGCGTGCGAATGCAAGACGATGGGTTTGAGCAGAAGATTTAGTCGCAGCGCGGGGAAAGCCGGCAATGGCTTGTCTTGGTCGTCGAGAGCCTTTGTGACCAGGCGCTGGACAATGCCTGGGCGAGGCCGGCGGTCTTTGTCAGAAGCTTTGGGCTTGAAGATCGCCCGGCGAACGATCGAGTCGGTCGTTTCTGGAAAAAGGCGTCGGCTGAAATCATAGAAAGCGCCGATGCCCGGAGTGCGGTCTTCAGAGCCGGAGAGGGCGGCAAACAAAAGCTGTGAGCGTAGGATCTTGACCCATGCGGTGAAGCTGAGAGTTCGGCCTGAGAGGATCAGGCAGAGCAGGGAGCGAAACATGTGATTCGGGTCGCGTGGCAAAGCGCCGCGAGGCTTCGGATGGTAGAAGGCTTGAAACTGTGGGCGTAGCGCTTCGAGATCGGGCAGGAACAAGGCGAGGATGAGATCCGAGCGTGGCTCAAGCCGCTCTTCATCTTGCTTAGCCTTTCTGAGTTTGGTTTGGGAAGACCGCCATGACTCAGTAAGGGGTTATTTTTGTTGGAGGTAAAGGGGCCAGTTAACCCTTCCAAACCCGCGTTTCTCGAGGCTGAGATTTAGCCGAGAGGCTACAAACGAAGAAAGGAGGTTTGGATGAAAAACGCTAAGTTGTTGAAAAGATTGATGGCGGCATCCGGACTCGAACCGGAGACCTAGGGGTTATGAATCCCCCACTTTCCGCTCATCAATTCCTCATCTAGTTGAAAACACTGACGTTTATCCCAATATTTCGGAGCCGTGCAGACCACTGATTGTGGTATTTTCCAGGACTTTTACAAAGAGTTTTGCCACGAATTTACCACATCCGATCTGACCTACTGCGTTCTTGAACGGAGCGTCCGCAAAATCGGGGAACGCCGGTCCGGCTTGAGGAATGTCCGGGCGCGTTTGCCAGATCGTGACCAACCATTCGGCTTCGGTAAACGGCAAGGAGCGGAATAGCGCCGCGTTGATGATGCTGAAGATTGCCGTATTGGCGCCGATTCCCGCATCATCTGGAATCGGTCCGGAGGGCGGACTCCATCTTCGTCCCGGAACACGGGAGAATCATGGAATCCGGCAAACATCCGCAGTTACTCGCGCGCAACGGCTTTTATGCCCGACTATATCAGAACCAGTATCGTTACGAAGACGCGGCCAAGGCGCCGGCGGTAAAACGATTAGCCGGTTGACATATCCGCATCCGAAGCAATAGCGGGTTGCCGTTCTTAGCGCGATAAGCCAAACTTAAGTCTCAAAGCAATTTTCAAAGCAGGTGAAACTTATGACGAATGTCGTTACAGAACACATCACTAAAACTCCCGGCGTCTGCGGCGGCAAGGCATGTGTGGCTGGGACTCGCGTGCGGGTAATGGACATCGTGATCTGGCATGAACATCTTGGCTGGAGCGCGGATGAGATCGTCTCGCAAATCCCGACAGTCACGTTAAGTGACGTCCATGCCGCCCTCGCCTACTACTTCGATAACCGTGAAGAGATCGAGGAAGATATCCGGCGCAATGATGAAATTGCCGAGAAGTTTCGCGCGCAATATCCCTCCAAATTGAAAGAAAAACTGTCGTATGGAGCGGATTAAGTTCTATTTCGACGAACACGTGCCTCAAGCGGTCGCTGACGGCTTAAGAAGGCGAGGCGTGGATGTTCTTGTCGTACAGGCAGCAGGCCGGCGCGGGTTGTCGGATGACGAACAACTTGCCTTCGCCTCCCAACAAGGGCGCGTGATGGTAACGATGGATTCCGATTATCTGATTCTCGCCGCTCAAGGCCCCTCACACGCCGGGATTGCCTATGCTAAACCGGGAATGCGCTCTGTAGGTCAGTTGATACAGAAGCTGAAATTGATCCACGATGTCTTGACCCCTGCCGAGATGGAAAATCACATAGAGTATTTATAGTTGAACCGCGCAGATCGAGGACGCGCTGGCGCTGGTCCGGCAATCCTTCCATTGGCTGTACCGTTTGGCCATCGGAGGCGCTGCGGTCGGAACCGGTCTTAACGCCCCGCCCGACCTCGGCGAAAAGGTTGCGGCCGAGATCGCCAGGCCAACCGGCCATCCGTTCGTCACGGCCCCCAACAAATTCGCAGCCCAAGGTTCTCTGGACGCAATGGTGGCGGCGAGCGCGGCCCTGCGGGGATTGGCGGTCGCGCTGATGAAAATCGCCAATGATCTGCGATGGCTTGGTTCGGGACCGCGGGCAGGCATACATGAGCTAAACCTGCCGGCTAACGAACCGGACAGTTCCATCATGCCCGGGAAGGTCAACCCGACTCAGGAAGAAGCCATGCAAAGGATCGCTGCGATGGTCAAACAAGGTCTGTGCATAACAAAGTGAGCAAAGTATGGGTGCCCACCTGCCCTGCGAGCTGCGCCGCGCCTTCCGTCACAGCCACGCCGATACCTTCTGGGGGCCTCGGGATCCTATTCGAGCTGGCGCAGCGCGGCATGACGAATCTGAGCGCTAGGAGAGCCCGCCCCACGCTCGTTTGGCGCGCACAACTTCGACTGAACACCGAGCGCGCGTCACGACCGCCATTGACACGCTGCCCAACAAAAGTCGTTCTAGACGGCTGAGACCCCTTGCGCCAACGAAAACGCAGTCCGCATCCCATCTTTCGGCCTCGCTTAACAGAAGCCGCTTTGGCTCTTCCACCTTGATAATGGCGGTTGTGACCAAGCCGGCGGCTTTCAATTGTTCGGCGGCGGCCTCGACTATCGCTTCCGCGACAGGTTTTTCTCTCGCGACCCATTCCGCTGCTTGCATCGCAATGTGTTCATGCATCTCTTCCTCTTCGGAAACGGGCGATATGACCCATAAACCATTAACGACGCAGGCTTCGCTACCCTCTGGCCACCGGCGTGATGCGACGGCCCGAACTGCCGCCTCAGCGCCAGGCGAGCCGTCAACGCCGATGACGATGCGGACCGGAGAGTCGGGATCGGCCATCTGTTTGTGGGGACGAGGGCGCGCCACACGCGCCGAGCAGCGGGCGTGCGCTACGACGCTTTGTGATACGCTGCCGAGAAAGAAACGACCGATCGCCGTATGGCCGTGTGAGCCGACGACAAGCAAATCGGCGCCCCATTCATCGGCCTTTACGATCAGCGATTCCGACGGTGAACCGGGAGCGACCGCCTCTTCGACTCTCCAGTCGGGAAAATCCGAACGAATGCGCCCGGCGGCTTTCTCCGCAAGCGTTCGTGCTTTCTCCGTTCCGAAAATTGAATCCCGGGCAATGATCATCTCTAGGCTTCCCGGGCCCGACAGCACGAACGAAGGCTCGGACCTCGAGCAAGGCTGCTTCTGTCCGCTTTTGCTCAGCCCTCAGACGTTCCTCCCGACCTCGCGGCTCGCGCGCAATCAGTTCATTATAATTGCGGAAGAACTCGGCCAGGCGCGGTTCTTCGGCTAACAGAGGTCCGAGGTTCTCTCGCGCTCGCTGATCGGCCTCATACGCCAGTTCCGGATGCGCCTCCACCCACAGATGACACGTCTTAACGTAACCCAGAAATATCATCAGGTAAGAGCACATCTCCTCCCCCAGCAGATGGCGCAACTGAGCGCGGCAGTCTTCCGCCTGCGACGGAGTGAGGAACGAGAAGATGGAACAAGCCATCAGACTTTCGTCCAGGGCAGAGCCTGGCGCCGTCCATTCTTCGAGCGGAGATGATTGCGCCGCCAATAAATCAAGATGTTTACCGATCTCGATCTCGGTCGCCGGCGCGGGTTCAGTGAGCAACGCCAACACATCCGCCGCCGTCATCCCCAGGGGACGAAGGGCGCAACTGTGACAGACGATGCAGTAAGGAACTGCGCAATAGCGCGAGAGGTAGGCGAAGAGCTTTTCCTTGAACAGAGCCGGCAGCAGACTGTTGACATACGCGGAGAGCGTCTGCCGCCAGAGGTTCTCGAGGATCTCCGGAGTTTCGAGCGCAGGAGTGAAGAAGGGCGGAAAAAAACCGAACCGTTTTTCAATATCCGCCTTGATCTTTTTGCTTGCTCGGGCAGGCTGTGGCTTGTCATTACCTGGCGCCTGAGTGGGGGACCGTCGCGATTTCATAGGCTTGTCTATCTTTAGTTATTTAGCCACACCTTGTATGCGCTGGATTGGAGATAGATCAGATCATGTAATATCGCAAAGTACTGCGGATAATTCCAGACCGAAAGCGCGGTTCTGCCAAGACCGCTCTCATCAAAGCCTGTTCAGACTGGGGAATTCGGTTCGATTTCGCTGGCGAAGTAAATGCGAATGCCAAAAACGCTAAGTCAGAATCTCCGGCTTGGGCTTCCACTCCAGGGAATCTTCGGGCATGCAATAAAAGCAGCGGAAATTGCAGCGGTCAGTTATCGAAATGCGCAGATCGCGGATGGCGCGTCCGTAACTGACTTTGAGCAAAGATTGGAGCGTCGCTATTATCATAATTTCTGGGTGTGCGCCTTGTCTCCGACTTTCGTGAACGAGTATTCTATCAACGATAACCTTCAGAGTCAGTTCCCCATAAATTCACACAACTGTCGAAATACCCTTATCGAAGGAGGCGCTTTTGTTTAAATCACACCTTTCTGCGCTCAAGCTGTTCCTGCCGGTTGCGGCGTTAATGTTGATCGTAACAGTCGCTCGCGCGCAAGATCCCTTTGAAATCCAGGTTTATGAATATGAGACCGTGCCCAAGGGCATGTGGAATCTCGAAACGCACATCAATTACATCGGCAAAGGAACGAAGTCTTTCGAAGGCCCTGTCGCTCCGACAAACAATCAATTCCATCTGACTTACGAATTGACGCGCGGAATCACCGATTATTTTGAAACAGCCGCTTACCTGGTGCTGGCGCATCGGCCCGGCGGCGGTTACGAATACGCCGGCTGGCGCATTCGCCCACGATGGCGATTGCCAGAATCGTGGAAGCTGCCGGTTGATGTGAGCATCAGCGTCGAGGTCGGCTTTCCGCGCAAACAGTACGAAGAGAATCCCGTGACGCTTGAGCTTCGCCCGATCATCGAGAAGAAACTCGGACGCTTTCAGATAGACATCAACCCGGTTCTCGGGCACGCGTTGCGCGGGCCGGGCAAGGGGGAAGGATGGGACTTCGAGCCGGGCGTGCGGTTGGGTTATGAATTGAATCGGCGACTGGATTTGAGTCTTGAGTATTACGGCGCGGTCGGGCCGTTGGGTAATCTGCTGCCGACCGAGCAGCAGGTCCATCAACTCTTCCCCGGGGGCGATCTGAAATTCGGCGAGAACGTCGTGGTCAATTTCGGGATCGGGTTCGGAGCGACAGAGGCGGGCAACCGGCTTGTTTATAAAATGCGCATCGGCTACCTATTCGGAAAGAAGAAGTGATATGAAGAAAATAAGGCGCTCACTCCGAGCGCCTTATTTTTATGGGACAAATACTTGAATCAAATCTAATCGCCCAGTTGCGTCAGATCTTAGGCCGTAACGGCGTAGCCGTCGGCGAAGATGAACTGCTAGTCTATGAATCCGACGCGATGACCACGCATCTAGCGCGTCCGCTGGCCGTAGTCTTCCCGCGCTCGACCGAACAGGTTTCTCACGTAATCAAGCTTCTCCACGAGAACCGCATTCCGTTCGGGCCGCGCGGCGCGGGCACGGGCCTGAGTTCGGGGGCCATCACCACAGGCTGCGAAAAAGGGGACCGGGCCGTGGTCATCGAGATAGCGCGGATGAACCGCATCCTCGAAATCGATCACGCCAACCGCCCCGCCACCATGCAGCCGGGCTTGATCAACGTGAAATTGTCGTAGGCAGTCGCCGCGCGCGATTAGCTTTACGCACCCGATCCTTCGTCGCAGACCTAATGCACGATCGGCGGTAACGTGGCTAAAAACGCCGGCGGGCCGTATTGCCTGAAATACGGCTCGACCACGAATTTGCGGCGAGTGATTGACAGCATTTGAAAACCTGAAGCCGAAAGGGGCGACTATGCCGGCGACGTGGTTTCAGAACATCGGCGGTGTAGTCCTGATGGGTCTCATCTATCGACGGCGCATTTCATCCAGCCTGCGCTGAATCCGCCTTTTCAGCTCATTCGTCACCGCTTCATACGCGGCCTCTCCGCTCACCCCCTCGAGAATCGCCGAACGCGGCGTGAATGGCTCGCCGAAACTGATCCTGACCTTCGCCGGACGAATCCGCCACGAGTCACGTGGCCAGACGCGGTACGTCCCGTCGATCGCCACCGGAACGATAGGCAGATCGAGTTCCGTAGCCAGGATCGCCGCGCCGTTCTTGAACTCTTGCAGCCGCCCGTCGAACGAGCGCTGTCCTTCAGGATAGAGATTGAGAATCTTGCCCGCGCGCAATCCTCCGGCGCCCGCCCGCATCGCGCGCAACAGGCGCCTGTCGGGATCGACGGGCACGATGTTGAGTGTGTGCGCCATCCACTTCATAAACGCGCTGGCGAAATACTCGCTCGCGCCCACGTGGAAGACGTGAGGCAGCAAGCTGCGCGGATAGGTCGAGCAGAGGACGATCGCGTCGAGGTAGCTCTGGTGATTCGGGCAGATCAGAAACGGTCGCCGCAGACACACCGGAACGTCGCGGCCTTCGACCTCCAGTCGCAGCAGGACTCTCGCGGCGAAATAGATCAGCCGCAGCAGCGCGTAGGCAACTACGACCGTCACAGGCTTGCGTTTGAGAATCGGCTGCAGATCGGAAGCGTCAGATGGGCCGCTCGCGAGAATCTCACGCCAGTCGAGCTGTGAGGTTTTTTGTTCGGCCAATCGCCCCTCGGGCGAAACCGATTGGGCCAGCGCGATCACATCGCCTACAGTCAGCGCTTCTGCTTCAGCTTCGGGCGTGAACTCGACGCCGAGCGCGCGCTCGACGCTCACGATACATTCGGCCCGCGCCAACGAGTCGAGGCCCAGATCGAGTTCGAGGTTCATTTGCGGGTGAATGATCGCGGCTTCTGGCGATTGCTGTTTGATCGCGGCGGCGGCGGCGCGGCCCGCGGGCGAATTCATCAACTCGCGGTCTGTGGAACTGAAAACGAACCGATCCGTCCGGCGCGCGGCCCCCGCGATTTCGCCTGAGCCTTCGATCTGATTCTTCAGTTCGAACCGTTTGACTTTGCGCGTCGTCGTGCGTGGCAGAGGCTCGGCGCGGATGACGTAATCGCGCACGCGCTGGTATTCGGGCAACTCGTGTCCGAGGTTGTCCAGCTCGAACCTGATCGCTTCGCGCGCGTTGGCGATGTGATGGGCTTTGAGGTAATCGAAATCCGGAACGACCACGGCGAGCAACTTCTCGGCGCGTTCGAACCTGCTCGACGGGTCGTGCACGCCGAGCACGCAGATTTCGCTCACGAGAGGCGAGCGCCCGTAATGAGCTTCGACGTCGTCGGGAAAGATCTGCTTGCCGGTCGGAAGTTTGATCACGTCCTTCTTGCGGCCGACGATGTAGAGATGGCCCACGCGATCGAATCGTCCGAGATCGCCGGAGCGAAACCATCCATCGCCGGTGAAGGCTTCGCGGTTCGCTTCCGGGTTGTGATAGTAACCCGGCATGACGATGGGACCGCGGATCAAGACTTCGCCGATCCCTTCTTCGTCCGGCTGATCGATCCTGACTTCGACGCCGTCGAGCGGCGTACCAACCGATCCGACCTTGTTGTCCTCGAAGCGCGTGACGGTGGCGGCCCCGGCGGTCTCGCTCAGGCCGTACCCCTGCAGGATGGTGAAGCCGAGACTATGAAAATCCCTCGCCACGCGCGCGTCGAAGCTCGCCCCGGCCGAAACGGCCAGCCGCAGCCGGCCCCCGAATGAATCGTGAACTCGTTTGAAGAAGAGCCGGCCCGCGTTGACGCCGAGCCAGTCGCGCAGCCATGAGTTGATGCCGAGCATCGCGCGGAACAGACGCCGGACAAGTAGATGTTGCCCGTCGACGGCGTCGGAGATCTTCTTGTGGAAGAGGTACCAGAGGCGCGGCACGCCGACGAGCGCCGTCGCGCCGCCCTCTTTCAACCCGCGCTCGATCTCTGCGCTGTTCAATTCGGTGATGTAAACGACGCGCGCGCCGATGATCGCGGCGACCCACAGATTGACCACTTGGGAATAGGCATGAAAGAGCGGCAGCAGGCTGAGCACGACCTCTCGATCGGTGACACGCAGGGCCTTCTGGACGCCGCCGCTCTCGGCGAAGATATTTTCATGCGTGAGCGGCACGGCTTTGGGAGTTCCGGTTGTGCCCGATGTGTACATCAACACGGCGACGTCTTCGGGGCGCGCGGGCGGAGGAGCGGCGTCGAAGTCCGGAGGGCGCGGCGTACGCGCCCAATCCTCGAATCGGGCAACACCATTGGCCCGCGCCCCGTCGCGCAAGCTCACGACCGGAATTTGGCGGCCCAGCCGTTCGCAGACCGCGCGGAATTTGTCGAGCGACGAAGGGGAAACGAACGCCAGCTTCGCATCGGAGTCGTCAATGAAATGGGCCAGCGCCTCGACGGGCGCCGCCTGGTCGAGAGGCATGACGACCGCGCCGCGATAAAGAATGCCCAGGTAGGCTATCACCCAGTGCGGGTGGTTCTCGCCGATCAGCGCGACGCGGTCGCCTAAAGCGATCTGCTCCTGCGTAAGTCGGTAAGCGACGCCGCGAATATGCGAGAGCATTTCGCCGAAAGTCGTCGTCTCCGCGCCGCCTGGTCCGATCAATGTCATTGCGATTTTCTCGTGGCGGGCGTTGGCGCTCTCTATCACTCTCTGGCAAAAGCTACTGTTTTCCATCACACACTTTTTCCAGGCGGACGACTTCGACCGAGCAATGAGCGCGCGCCACCACGGCAGTCGCCACGCTCCCAAGCATAAAACGCACGAGGCGATTGTGACCGCGCGCCCCGATGAAAAGGCAATCGGCGCCCCAACCGTCGGCTTCGTCCAACAACGCCTGTTTCGGATCGCCGGCGGTGATCACCGGCGTTACCGCGAGATCGGTGGAGCGTAACTCCTCTGCCGCCGCCTCTACCTGCTTTTGCATCCAGTCGCGCGCGCTGGCTTCGCGCTGAGCAATCTGTTCCGGGGTCCACGGGAGCAAGGGAGAATCTGAGATCGTCGGGGGAAGTACGGCGATGACGCGGATTGCGCTCTTCTCGGGCCACTCCCGCGAAGCGATCGCGCGGACAGCCGCGCTGGCGTCGATTGAGCCGTCGAAGCCCAACAGAATACGCGCGGGCGCTCCAGCGTCTATTTCGCGACCGCGCGCGACGCGCGCCGAGCAATGCGCCTCCGTCACGATCTTCTGCGACACGCTGCCCATAATGAAACGTCCGAGCGCCGAGCGCCCGTGTGAACCGACGACGATCAGATCGGGCTTCCACTCGTCGGCCTTGTTAAGGATCGCAGAAGCTGGCGATCCGACGAGCGCCTCGGCGCGCACATCCCACGCCGGAAACATTGTTTGCAAGCGTCGGCTCGCCGCTATCGCCATGTTGAGCGCCGCCTCGACAGGCGCGGGCAACTGCTCGGCCGCCGCTGTCAGAGCGGGCTTGAACGCAGCCGACGGAGGCGGCAGCCATAACTCCGCGACCGTCACTACCATCGCTTCAATCTCGCCCGGCAGTCCCGCGCGCTTCAAATCGTCAAGCGCCGCGTCAGCGCAAGCCGATCCGTCATACGCAATGAGCGCCTTCATCCTAGCGGCCATAAAAACCCCTTTCCACCTTGATTGAGCCGCTCACCACGTCACACCTGGTTCAACGACGATCTTGTCTCCCACTCTTACCACGCCGGCCACCGACCACGCGGCGCGTTCGGCCTCCCCGCCTTCGGACCACGAACGCGCATTGCCCGAGAGAACCGCTACTTGATCTCGCGTCGGCGCCTTGATTTGCCACGCGTCGACCTCGGCGCTGCGACGAAGCGCCTCTTCAGTCTTTTTCTGAATGTCGGCAGGAGAAGCTGCAGGAGCCACTTCTATCAGATTGGCCACCGCCTTCACACCTCTGATACATTGCATCGCTTTTTCAGCGGCTACTTTCTGAAAATCCCACTCCACTGTCCCTTCGAGTGTGAGCAACCCGTCCTCCACGGTCACCATAACTTTGCCGCCCATAAAATGAACGTCGCATTCCAGAAGGTAAATAGCGTCCTTCGCTATATCGGTATCGGTGCGTTCACGCGCCATTCTCACCAGGAGTTCATTGGCGACGCCTTTTACGCCGATAATTCGCTTCGCCGCCTTTACAGCCGCGCCCTTCTGCGCGTAGTCGTCCACGGATCCGGAAAGCGTCACTACGCCATCCTCCGCGGCCACGCCGATTCCCGCAGGATTAACTTCCGGCTCAAAGTCCAGTTGGGCGATCACTGCGTCACGCAATATCTTGTCGGTCATGTGTACAGTCTGAGCTTTCATAGTCTGACCTCCCTTTCTTCCTACATGTGAGAAAGAGCAAGCCATATGCCGGACAGAATGGCGGGCAAGTCGAGTCCACACAGAACGGATTGAATTATTCGGCTGGCGGCGCCGATGACGAACTGCGAAAGATTACGCAGTGGAATGTGGAATATCGCCCAGTAAAATCAGTAAAACAGCCGAAACTCAAGCGCGAGGCCCTTATCGCAACTGGCACATTGGTTGCTCTCTCAATGACTGCTGGTTCATTTGCGATTCTTCTCAAGAAAGAGGAGTTTTATGCCCAATCAAAATTCAAGCTCGATACAAGGATCGAACCAGAGATCCAACACTTCATTCGCAAGTGTGTTGTTTGCCGGCGCCGTCTTGATAGCTTTGCTCGCATTCTTCTACGCGCAGCTCAACCGAACCGCGGCGCCGCCGGAGAGACATGCGTCCAAGGAATTTCTGCGCGCGGGCTTGCCAGGCTTCGAGCAATACCGTCGGCTCATCAACGTCGAAGGGGTGAAGGCGACACAGACTTCTTGGAAGCCGGGCGTCATAGAGACGGAATTGACCGCCGTCGTGAGGAATTCTACCGGTCAAACTATCAGTGAACTCGAGATGCGCGGAGTGGTCTTCAATGAGAGGAGAGAACCGGTGGGCGAGCGGACGGTCAGCGTGATCCCCGAACAGCGGGTGTCCCTCGAACCGAATGGGACGATGAAAGCGCGCATCTTGCTTGAAGGCATTCCGCGAAGGGCTCATCGCAAAGGGATCGACATGGAAGTCACCGGCGTGCGGTTCGAGTAAGTACGACCCGCGCCTCCGGCGCCAGCAAAGGAGAATGCAAAGATGAAGATTCTGATTGCCTACGACGGTTCGAGTTGCGCTGATTCAGCGCTGGAAGATATGCGACGGGCCGGTTTGCCGCGCCTGGCAGAAGCGGTGGTTCTTTCGGTCTCCGAGCTGTGGATGCCGGTGGTGGAAAGCGTCGGAGCGGGGGCGGTGCGAATAGTTGGGGCATTACCCGTTTCGCTAGAAAAAGCTGAGTCGCTTGCCCAAACGGCCTGTGAGCGTGTTCAGCCATACTTTCCCGATTGGACGGTGAAGGCTGAAGCGCGCTCAGGCTCGCCCGCCAGCGTGGTCATTGAAAGGGCTGATGAATGGCGCCCCGATTTGATCGTCGTCGGTTCACACGGCCGCTCGGCGCTGGGCCGATTCATGCTCGGAAGCGTCTCGCAGAAGGTCGTGACTGAGGCGCATTGTTCTGCGCGTGTCGCGCGTGGCAGCGACTCAGACGTTCAGGCTCCGGCGCGTTTACTCATCGGGGTGGACGGCTCGCCTGACGCTGAAGCGGCAGTTACGGCGGTGGCGGCGCGCATTTGGCCCGCCGACAGCGAGGCGCGCGTGGTCATCGCTATCGACGATGTAGTTTCGGAGGTTATTGATCAGATAGAAGGCGGGCGCGCCTGGATATACGAGACAATCGAGGCAGCAGGCGTGAGGTTACGAGCCGTCGGTCTAACTGTCTCCTCACAGATCAGAAAGGGCGACCCTAAAAGCATTCTTCCCGCCGAGGCCGCAAGCTGGGGGGCTGATTGTATCTTCGTCGGAGCGAGAGGTCTCAGCCGGTTTGAACGGTTCAGGCTGGGTAGCGTGTCTGCCGCTACGGCGGCTCGCGCGCATTGCTCAGTCGAGGTAGTGCGACTCGGAGGGAGGGCCGAGTGAAGATTCAATCAATGCGTAACTTCACTGAAGATGTCCGCCGGGGAGCGATACTGGTTGAGGCGCCGATTCCGGACTCGCGCAGCCGGGCGAAAGGGTTGAATAGAGGGGGTAGCCCACTGGCAAAAATAGCGGCCGTTGGCGCCATCGTCCTGCTCATCAGCGCCGCAGCCTATCTGGGATCGGCTGCGTATCGAGAGGTAGAGCAGGCTCGCAGTCTGAACGAGGGACAGGATCGGCGTCTAGCGCAGTTGGAAGAGCAAATATCACGGAACAGCAGACAACTCGGCGATCTTGCGCGGTCCAATCAAGACTTGCTCGCCAATCTTTCGCTCCCCACGAAATTATCGAATGATTTCAACAATGGCGTTTGCCTGATCTCCGGATCTTATATCTTCATCGATCCGAACACCGGCCTTCCTCTGCGGGGGATGAAAAAGCTGAAGGATGAATCCGGCGAGGTCGAGCAACCGCAGCTCACGACTGGGGGCGACAGCGAAATCGCCGAGGTCTTTTATACGGGGACCGGGTTTCACGTCGGCGACGGATACGTTTTGACGAACCGTCACGTCGTCGTCGAGCCGTGGAAATACGATGCTTTGTCGTATTTCTTCGGCAAGATCATCAGTGTCCAGCCGCGTCTGGTTAAATTGGAGGCGTTTTTTCCCGGCCAGCGACGGCCCTATCAACTGACGGTCAAGCGGGCCTCGTCGCGCGACGATGTCGCCGTTTGCAAGTTGAGCGGGGCGGAAGCGTCGAAAGAGATTCCGGCCCTCCCTGTTGACCAGGGCGCGGAGCTGGCGAAGATCGGGCAGGCTGTCACGACGATAGGGTTCCCTGCGGGCGCGGATCGTCTATTGTCGGTGTTGCCGCAGGAGGAGGCGAAGCGGCTGCTGGAACAGTATGGCGAAGAAGGCCCGTCTCTGCTTAATCAATTGGTGCGTCGCAACATCGTCAAACCGCTGACTTCGCAAGGGCACGTGATGGATTTGTACAACGATCGGATCGTCTACGACGCCGCGATTGGCGAAGGAAGTTCCGGCGCGCCAGTCTTCGGGCCGTCCGGGCGCGTGATCGGCATTCATTTTGGATACTTCCAGGAAGACAGGTTATCGAACTACGCCGTTCCGATCGGCCGCAGCATGTCGTTGTTACGCCAAGCCGGCTGGAAGCCGACGAATTAATCGCGGACAAAAGATGTGAGACCAATTCTTCAATCACCGAGGCCATCTTTGGGCGGTTCCACCGGGGTTCGTAAGAGAGCGATGGCCAGCGACACGACCCAGAGCAGGAAAACACCGATGTTGATGCGCTCCCAAACTCCTACCCACGGCGTGGGCAAATTTGCCGCGATCCGGGGGGCCTCCATTCCGGTCAAGCCGCCAAACACGACGAGGAGCGCGATGGTCGCGATGGAATAGAGGCGGAACCGCTTTCCGAATGCCGCCGCCCCGAATCCAATCGCGAGCAACATGAGGAATACGGTCACCATGGCAAAAACGATGTGCATTGTATCAGTCAGCGTGAACTCGGCCCCGCGTATATGCATCGGAGGCCAGAAGAGGCCGATGACTCCGTGGGCAACCATCAAGCCTCCTACGACACGCAGGGGGCAGTTTCGACCCGCCGATACCCAAACGCCACATCCGAAGGCGGTCGCGAGCAAGGTATACGGAATGCCCAGCAAAAGCCAAAGCGGCCTGGTCGGAGCGCCTATGGCGGACAGTTCGCTGACCGTTTGAGAAGTGGAGCTGTAGCCCTCGTACTGCACCGCCGCAATGAAGTTCATGACGACATAAAGCAGCGAAGACAGGATGCCGCAGACGAGTAGGACCTTTCTTGCCATCCATTGGCTCCATTTGTGCGCTTACGCGCGTTGAATGATTGAGTACACCGCGTTTCGTAGCGCCAGGTCCCGCGGGTCCCCTGTCAAGGTCGTCCCCATTTGGTTGGTGACATACGCGTAGCCGATGCCTGCCTTCGGGTCGGCGAAGCCCAGGGAACCGCCTGATCCAGGCGCCCCGAACGAGCCCTCGTTTCCGAAAGGCCACAAGGGGCTTGGCTTCATAAAGCCCAGCGAAAACCGCACCTCGCCCATCAGACACTCGTCGTAGAAGCCGCGCGCCGCAGGGGTCGCAGGCGCCGACAACGCCTGTAACGTCTCCGGGCGCAACTGCAGTTCCCGTCCTCCGGTCGCGAACGCGCTATAGGCGCGGGCAATGGCGCGCGCAGTGCCGACGCCCCCACCGGACGGCGATTCGAGGTTGCGGGCATAGATGCGCTGCTTGTCGTGCGGTAGCTCGGAACCGATGAGCGCCCGGTTGATGTTTGAGCGACGATTGAACGCGGCGAGCGTGAATCGGATCGGAAACCCGAGCAGCATCGCGACCGGACTCGGTCTTGCAATCGTCGCTAGTCTGGAGTTCGGGATCGACTCCGGCAGACGGATGTAGAAGTCGAGTCCGAGGGGCGAGGCGATTTCGTCCTGGAAGAACTGTCCAAGGCTGCGATGCTGTGGATCGACCCGGCGCAGCAGCTCGCTCTCGTAGAAGCCGAGGGTGATCGCGTGATAGGCCTGCCGCGCGCCCGGCTCCCAGGCCGGTTTCTGGCGAGCCAGGACGACCACAAGACGATCGGGGTCGGCGACCAGGCTCCTGTCCACCGGCTCATCGAGGGCGAACAAGCCCGCCTGATGAGCAAGGAGTTGGCGGACGGTGATCGTCTCTTTTTCCTGCTGGGCGAACTCCGGCCAGTACTTGCAGACGCGCTGATCGTAGTCGAGCCAGCCCCGAGAATGGGCGACTGCCAAAGTCATCGCGGCCAAGCCCTTCGTCGTCGAGTAGACCACGACCATGGTGTCTTCTTGCCAGGGGGCGCCGGTCGACTTGTTCCGCACACCGCCCCACAGGTCAACGACCTTGGCGCCTCGATGGTACACGCAACAGGCGCCGCCCAGCTCATGTCGCCGAGAGAAATTCTCAGCGAAGGCGTCTCGCACGGCCTCAAAGCCCGCGCTCACCTGCCCCCCAATACGGATGCGCTGTGATGCTTTCATCGGGAGAGTCCCTCTTTCCGTATGCTTCTTGCTAAGAAACTCAGCAACTTGTTTTGGCGCCTTTGACATAGTAAACACTCCCGGCCTTCCGCTATTTCATGAAGGCCTCTATTTCGTCAGATTCATCATATTTGCCCTGAAGGAAACCATTAAACGACAGCAGCCTGGGACTGTGATGATTGCGCCAGCAACTGATTGATTTCTTCGCGGGTGAGCGTCTCTTTTGCGATCAGCGCCTCGGCGATCCGCTCCAGTTCCGCGCGGCGATTTGTCAGGATCGTTTTCACCCGCTCGTAGCTCTCGTCCACGATCCGGCGCGCGTCCTCGTCAATCTGCTCTGCCGTGCGGTCGCTGTAATTCCGTTCTTCGGCGCCGAACGGCGACGAGAGAAAGCGCGCGGAGCCCGGGCAGCCGTAGGTCAATCTTCCCAGCCGCTCGCTCATCCCGAATCGCGTCACCATTTGTCGCGTCAATTCCGAGGCGCGCTCCAGGTCGTTGGCGGAGCCGGTCGAGACCACGCCTTCGTAAATGATCTCTTCGGCGGCGCGCCCACCGAACATTACGGCCAGTTGATCTTCAAGCTCCGGCTTGGTCATCAGGAACTTTTCTTCGGTGGGTAATTGCAGGGTGTGCCCCAGCGCGCCGCGCCGACCCCGACGAACATCTCGACGAATTCGGAACCTGAGATCGAGAAGAACGGAACGCCGGCTTCTCCCGCGACGGCCTTCGCCAGCAGCGTTTTGCCCGTGCCAGGCGGGCCGACCAGCAACACGCCCTTCGGAATACGACCGCCCAGCTTTTGATACTTCTGGGGGTTCTTGAGGAAATCCACGACTTCGATCAATTCGGCTTCGGCCTCATCCACGCCCGCCACATCTCCGAACGTAACGTTGGACGCGCTCGCCCGGTCATAAATCTTCGCGCGAGTTTTGCCGAATGACATGGCGCGGGTGGAAGCGCGACGTAATCCGTAGCTGAGCAATGATAGCAGCAGGAGTATCGGGAAAAGGTAGATCAAAACCCAACCCAACCACGAATAGCCACCGACCTCGGCCGTGACCTTCACCTGCTGTGCTTCCAGGTCTTTCAGTAGCGCGGGATCATCCATATTCGGCAACCGAGTCGTCGTGATCTTGCGGTTACCGCCGCGCGCTTTGGCGGCCTCCTCTTTGAGCTGGCCCACCAATTCCTTTTCGGTGATTTTGACTTCTGCGAGATGGCCTGCGCGGACTTCCGCGACAAACTCGCTGTAGGAAACTACTTGATCTTTAGTTGAGGTCCATTTGTTGAGGTTGAACAGCAAAGCCAATCCGGCGATGAACAGCAGTAGCGCCAGCGCAGCTTGCCGTTGATTCTTTTCACTCTCGTTCATTTGACGTCCACCCATTCTCACATAATCGAGATACGAGACCTGAATAAGAGCAAACTATGTTCCTCGATTGCCGGTGTCTGGTATGGAAGACAGGTTGGTGAAAAACACCCAGCGCGGGCGGAATTTTCCGCTGCTCAATCCGTAAGAATCCACAGCCCCGCCCATCTCTTGTTCAAATCGGCAGGGCATATCCGTTGCCACAGAAAAGAGCCAGAATGAAAAAGAGAGGTATTCGCCATGAAAATCTCGAAAGTTTTGATCGCTTACGACGGTTCCAAATGCGCGGACGCCGCTATAGAAGACTTGCGCCGCGCCGGATTGCCGGAAAGAGCCTTCGCCATAGTGATGTCGGTCATCGAGGACTGGCTGTGTGAACCGTTGAGCGTAGAGCATCTTGAATTGCTTGCCCAACGCGCTTCCGCGCGTATCAATTCGCTGATGCCCGTTTGGTCAGTCGAGCCGTTGGTTAGTTTCGGCTCAGCGGCGAGTGTAATCATCGAGAAGGCCGAAGAATGGCGCCCCGATCTGATCATCGCAGGCTCACACGGGCGCGGCGCAGCGGGGAGAGCCTTCTTCGGAAGCGTTTCGCAGAAGTTGGCGCACGATGCCCATTGCACTGTCCGCGTAGCTCGCTGTCACACCGTGGAGCCTGGCGCGCCAGTTCGTCTGATTGTCGGCGTTGACGGGTCGAAGGGCGCCGAGGCGGCGGTTGGCGCTGTGGCCGAACGCCAGTGGCCGCGAGGCGCCGAGGCGCGCGTCGTCAACTCCTCCTGGAAGATTCCAATAGCGCCTTCCGAAAAGGCGCTCTCACATTTTGCCGAACGGGACGCAGGCGAAAACGGCGTAGCCGAAGGAATGGTTGAAGCGGCCGCGGAAAGATTGCAGGCCGCAGGGTTTGCGACTTCGGTGGCGACGGAAGATGAGGAGCCTAAACGATTGCTGCTCAGCGAGGCCGAAAATTGGGGGGCGGACTCGATCTTCGTCGGGGCGAGGGGATTGGGCGGGCTCGGAAGGTGTTTGCTCGGAAGCGTCTCTTCGGCGGTGGCCGCGCGAGCCCACTGTTCGGTTGAAATCGTGCGTTAAATGACCACTTTTTCTGACGAGATATTTCAGGACAATTCCCGCCTCGCCAACAACAAGCCGGGCAGCATGGGCAACCAGAGCGTAAAACCACGCAGTAGCAGAGTGGTGGTGAGCGCAGCCTCAAGTGGGACGCCGAGGGTTCTGAGCATGGCCACACAAGTCGCCTCGAATGTTCCCAGCCCCAGTGGGACCAGGCCGAATGTAGCGACCATCGAAGCGACGACGAAATAGGGAAAAGCCGCCAGGAACGAAACATCCTGCCCCACGGCGCGCAACATCGCCCATAAAGTCGCCGCATCCAGCATGAAAATAGACGCCTGGAAAAGCGTCGTTTGGGAAAGCAGGGTGGTGTCGCGCAGAAGATGGCCAGGAGCGTCTCCGAGCATATCCAGGAGCCTGCTTATGCCGGGGATGCGCGTCAACAACGCGGGAAGCGATCGCTGGCTCCGGCGATGGAGCCATAAGGCTCCGGTGGGAATCCCCACCGCCACTACGCAAAACAAAATAGTGAGGGTCACGATCCAGGTATTAGTCGCATGATAGAACCAAAGCAGCGCCAGGCTCATGGCCGCGGCGAGAAGGTAAGCTGTGTAATATGCCACAAGACTGACCAATAGCGCGGCCATGCAGATTTCGGTAGGGACTCCGCGACGGGTTAAGGCTGCGACAAAAAAGGCCGTTCCGCTGATTCCCCCGCTAGGCAGCGCCTGTTCCGAAAATAGCTTTGCCACTCCCAAAGGGACAAGAGTCCGCATCGAGTAACGCGTTCCCGCTTGACGGAGGGTCAGATACCAAACCGCGGCAGTGCTGAAGTAAGTCGCAACCTGAAGAATTATCCCGGCTAACAGCCATACCGGCGCGGCACGGCGTAGGAGTTGGGCAAAGCCCTCGATTTCCCCGTGGGAGACAATAACCAAAATGACCCCCGACAGGATCAGCGCGCCGATCAGCCAGGGGCCAAGCCTGAGCGGCCAGGAGACTGCTTCTACCCGCGGCGCTTGTGATTTCGATCTCGTCATCGGCTTATCCATGAATCCTGCTTATGGCTCAACTGTTCGTAATGCGCCCGCCGGTAAAAGAATTTCTTGGTTATCTCCGATCTGAACGATGGCGAGCAACTTTTCCACCGCGTCCGCCGCCCTCTTCTCCTGCCAAAACCCCAGCAAGCCACTCAAGAGGACAATTCCCACGATGATCATCGCGCCCACGGTTTCGCCCAGGAAGAACGATAATATGGCCGCCAAGAGGAGAATGATGATGAGTGGGCTTTTGAACTGAGCCAGCGGAAGTTTGAGAGTTCCCGACCTCTTTCTGAGCTTCAAATGATTGCGCCCATAAAGCGCGAGTCTCCGCCGGGCTTCTTCGAAGGTTAAACCGCCGGGGCCGGCGTCAAGTCCTTCGACTAATCGCTCGACCGGGAAGCTCCAAAATTTCCGCGCCAGTTGGTCCATAGAATCAAGGTAAATCAAATCGGCTGTTGAGAACTCGGCCATTGCGGATTCCGACGCGCGGCGCGTGAAATCCGCCTCCAAACCGCTTTGCGGCCCTCCTCAAAAACAAGCAGCAGCGGGCCGAATGCGGCGAGCGACAACCAGTGCTCGATTCCCAGCGGCGCCAGGCCGAACATCGATTGCAGCGGAGGCGCGTAGATCAACGAGAGCAACAGCGCCACCTCCACTACGATTCCGATGAGCAGCAGGCGATTGCTTGCGAAACCGAGCCGCCAACTCGCCTGATGGCCGCTGCGGCAGGCGAAGACATTGCCTATTTGGCAGGCCACGATTCCGGCCAGCGACATCGTCGTCGCCGTCGCATAGACTAACCCGCCCCGGGGGAGCGGCGCGCCATGACGCCAGCCCGCAAGCCGATAAGCGAAGAAGTAGCCGCCGAGAGAAAGAGCGGCTTCGATCATTCCGGGCCAGCCGTAGGCGCGCAGCAACGTCGGCAAATTGAGCGACCGCTCGCGCCGCGAACGCGGCTGACGCCGCATCACGTCCGGTTCGGGGGATTCGGCGCCCAGAGCCAGAGCCGGCAGCAAGTCGGTCCCCAGATCCACAGCCAGAATTTGCATCACCGTCAGCGGGAGCGGAATCCGAAAGAGGACAAAGATGATGAAAGGAACAAGCTCCGGGATGTTGCTCGCGAATATATAGGTCACGAATTTGCGGACGTTGTCATAAACGGCGCGTCCCTCCTCGATCGCGGCGACGATGCTCGCGAAGTTGTCGTCGGCGAGCGCCATGTCCGCCGCCTCACGCGCCACGTCGGTTCCCGTAATTCCCATCGCCACTCCGATGTCCGCGCGCTTGAGCGCGGGCGCGTCGTTGACGCCGTCGCCGGTGACGGCGACCACTTCGCCCTTTCGCTGGCAGGCTTCGACCAACCGCAGCTTATGCTCGGGCGTAACGCGCGCAAAAATCACATTACTCGTGTCGAGCAGCGTCGCCAACCGCTTGTCATCGAGCGAATCAAGTTCCCCGCCGGTGACGACTCGCGCGTCGCCATCGCTCAGGCCGATCTCACGGCCAATGGCGGAGGCGGTCAATCCATGGTCGCCAGTGACCATCACCACGCGCACGCCCGCCTGGCGACAGGCGGCGATCGCCGAAGCCACCTCCGGTCGCGGGGGGTCCTCCATCGCGATCAATCCGAGCAGAATCAGGTCGCGTTCGACGTCTTCAATATGCCATCCTTCATTCGCCTGCGAATTCGGATCGACGCCGCGGGTCGCGACCGCAAGCACTCGCAATCCGCGGCGCGCCATCGCGTCATGCGCGACCTCGGCCCGCTGGCGCAACTCTCCGTCGAACGGCTCCGCGCCGCAACGAAGCTGAACCGCGACACATCGCGCGAAAATTTCGCCTGGCGCGCCTTTGACGCAAGCGACCGCTGCGCCATCAATCCGCTGGATGGTGGTCATCCGCTTGCGCGTGGAATCGAACGGAAGCTCGGCCAGTCGCGGCCACACCGCCAGCTTCTCCTGCGAGAGACCAAGCTTTGCCGCGGCCGTCAGGATCGCCGCTTCCGTCGGGTCGCCTATCGCCGTCCATCGTCGCTGGTCGTTTTGGGGAAGGACTAGATGCGCGTCGCAACAGAGCGCGGCGGCTCGTAACATTTCAGTGACCGCCGCCGGGTCATTCTCCGCGCCGCCTCCGCGCGACAACTCTCCGACCGGTTCATAGCCGGTTCCGCTCAACTGATAGTTCGCGCCGCCGGCCCAAAGCTCACGCGCCGTCATCTCATTCTCGGTCAACGTGCCGGTCTTGTCGGTGAGGATTACGGTGGTCGCGCCCAGCGTCTCGACGGACGAGAGCCGCTTGACGAGCGCGCGGCGTCGCGCCATTCGCTTCACGCCGAGCGCCAGCGCCAGCGTGAGCGTGGGCAACAGCCCCTCCGGGACATTCGCCACGATGATTCCGATCGCGAAGAGAAATCCCGAAGCCGGAGACAGCCCGCCCAGCTTAACGCCGATGACGAAGAACGCGATTCCCAGCACCACGGCCAGGATCGTCACGACTCGTGTCACGCGTTTGAGTTCCCGCTGGAGCGGGCTTGGTCTCTCGTCCTGCGACTGTGTGAGTTGGGCGATCCGTCCGAATTCGGTGTTCGCGCCCGTGGCGAAGACCACTGCTTCGCCACACCCGCTCGCTATTGTAGTGCCGGCAAAGACCAGGTTGGATAGCGTCACGGCTCCCGCGTCCGGAGCCGCGCCAATGCTCTCGACTGTGCGCGTAATAGGCCTCGATTCGCCCGTCAGCGATGAAACGTCGAGCCGCAGCCGTTCGGCGCTGATCAACCGCGCGTCGGCGGGCGTGGCCTCGCCCTCGCTCAGCAGAAGCAGATCGCCAGTCGCAATCTCGCTGGCCGGGACGAGTTGCGCCTGACCGTCGCGCCGCGCCGTAACTTGGCGCGGGAGCAACGCCTCCAGCGCTTCCGCAGCGCGCTCGGCCTGATACTCCTGCCAGAAACTGAACAGCCCGTTGATGAGGATGACAGCGATAATGGCCCAGGCGAGTTGCGGCATACCGGCGACCCATGCCAGCCCGGCGCCGGCCCAAAGCAGCAGCGCGAAAAGATGGACGAAGTTAGCAGCTAGCTCAAGATACCAGGGCCGCCGCCGAAGTCGCGGAAGAGTGTTGTGGCCGTAGCGCGCCAGCCGCTCGACGACCTCGGCATTGTTCAATCCATCGCGGCGAGAGCCGAGCGCAGCCATCGCGGCTTCAGGATCCAGGCCGGCCCAATGCGCCGGCCCATGTGCCCGTGATTGGGCGTATTGAGTTTCTCGCTGCTTCACCCCGAATCCCATAGTTGGACCCTCATCCCTCCCGGCAGTCACAGCCGAATGCAAACATCCGGCACGCGATTTTCCGAGATCGTCATTCTGTTTGAGGAACCGCAATAAGTGTGCCGACCGAATCTCTTACCAATTACGAAGGCTGAAAACGCCGCTGGCCGTCTCAACCGGTCCGAGACTGCGTGCTTTTGCTCAGTAATTGAGTAACTTTGCGCAGAGGGGAGGCGTGAAGCGGCGTGAAAAGCGACTTTCCCGATTGGCTCGATAGTTGCAGCGCTTTGATATTCGCGGACAGATTTTCGGAGGTCTGAGATGCTGTGGGAAACAATCATCAAATCGTCGCCAAGGTGGGCGACACTTCTACGCTCGAAACAAGTTAGACGAACTCCGCAATTAAAGGAGGAGTTATGAACAACACGAAGCAAAATATTCTGAACACCGTCAAGACATTCGTACTGTGCGGGCTGGCGCTCGGCTGGCTGCTGGCTGTCGCCTACGGTCAGGAGAGCGGCAGGCGAGGCGCCAAGACGAAAGAGCCGGCTGCGCCCGAAATTCTGAGCGTGCGACCCATTGGCATGAACGGCGAGCCGCATTTGCAACCAGGAAAACAGGTCATTCTGCTGGGCAGAAACTTTTCACCGGTGTTGATCAAAAATCGCCTTAGCCTGCGCATTGTGACAGACAATCCGCAGGCGCCGCCGCCCGTCTGGGAGTACGCCGGCGAGATCCACCTCACATCCGCGAGCCCTGAACGGCTGGAAGGTGTCGCTCCGCTCTCCATCAAAAGCGGCTATTACCTGATCTGGGTGCGCGTGGACGGGGCGGGGCACAGCAAGCCTGTTAAATTGTGGGTGGGTTCGCAACCTCCCCCGCCGTCGATGCCGATCATTACCGCTGTTGAAACCGCCGGTCATGCAAGAGGGAATTGAGTCACATACGGACGCGATCGAGAGAGCTCGCGCAGCCATTGTTGCTCGGGGTGCTGCGCATTTGCAGCTTCGAAGAAAAATGCGCCGATCTACTTCTAGCAGAAGCAGCGGCCCGCGCTGGCGGAGGCCACAGCGATCGCGGCGCCGGAGCCGCTGGTGGGCGCCACGCCGAGACGGCGACTGGCCCCGTGCCATCCTCGATGATGGAGACGGTCATCTAATCTACTGCCCCGGCGGCTTGAACGAGGCCGTGGAACCATCCGGCGTGGTCAACGCCTGGGCGGCGCCGACGGAGGCCCGCGTCGACATGCTCACGACCGGCGTGCGCACACCCGCCGGCATTAAAGTCCTCGGCGCGAACCCGAACAAGATTCAAGAGATCGGCGGGCACATAGAGATGGCGCTCAGAATTGCTGATCTTCTTCGCTGTCATTTATCCCTCGAGGCTTAGGCGCGGTAATCGGCTCTCACAGGCGGGCAATTCCACAACGACGCCGAGGCTGACTACGTCGGTTGTAAAAGGGAGTCCGGCGCGTTTTCGTAAACTGCCGGACTCCACGCATTGTCGTTGCAGCGTTTGGAAGCGGCGCGCTTAAGCTGTGAGTGGAAGCGCAACGACACCCCGCTCGTGATATTGTGTTTGCCGTCATCGGCGATAGTCAGGGAAAGATGCCAAGTTCCAGGTACGTTCGGGCGACTTTCTCGATGGCGTTGAAGAATGCGGCGGTGCGCAGGTTTTGCATGCCTGGATACCGTCGCCGCGTCTCCAGAATTTCGTGATAAGCGGTCGCCATAGTCTCCTCCAAACCGGAATTGACGATGTCCAGTTCGTTCGCTCCGCGCGTGATCAAGTCCAGTTCGGGCTCTGTGAACCGATGGCCCGTGTACAACTCCATCGCTTTCAGCATCCGGCGGCCGACCGCTTCCTCGCAGCGTTTCTCCATTCGCCCGAAGCGGACGTGGGAAAGGTTCTTCAGCCACTCGAAATATGAGACGGTTACGCCACCCGCATTGGCATAGACGTCAGGGATGACCAACGCCCCTTTCTCCTGGAAAATCACTTCCGCCTCGGGCGTGGTCGGGCCGTTGGCGCCTTCCAGGATGATCCTGGCTCTGATCCGGGGCGCGTTTTCCTTCGTCAGTTGATTTTCCAGCGCCGCCGGAATCAACACGTCGCAATCCAATTCCAGAGCGTCCGTTGACCGCAGGATGTTCGTAGCGCCGGGGTAATCCAGGATCGAGCCATGTTCCCGGCGATGCTGAAGAACCTTCTCCTCGTCCAGTCCTTTGGGATTCAGAATCGCCCCTTCACGCATTGCAATGGCGATGATGATGGCTCCAGCCTCGCGGCAAAACTTCGCCACATGAGAGCCTACGTTACCCAGCCCCTGAACCACTATGCGCTTGCCATCGACTCCGGGAGCGAGGCCCAGCGCCCGCATTTCCTCGACCTGGGCGCAAGCTTCTCTGAGGGCGTAGAACAATCCACGTCCGGTGGCCTCGCGCCGGCCCCGGATGCCTCCTTGCGTTACCGGCTTGCCGGTAACGCAAGCCGCGGCGTCCAGGCTCCCGGGATTGAGCGCCTGGTAAGTGTCGAAGATCCATGCCATCTCCCGCTCGCCTGTGCCGTAATCGGGCGCCGGAACGTCGATGCCCGGCCCGATGAAATTCTTTTTGACCAACTCGTGCGTGTAACGCCGAGTCAGCCGCTCCAACTGGTCTGCGCTGCAGTTGCGCGCATCGATCCGCACCGCCCCCTTGGCGCCGCCGAAAGGCACATCCACGACGGCGCATTTGATGGTCATGAGGGCGGCCAGGGCCTTGACTTCATCTTCGCTGGCCTCCGGGCTATAACGGATGCCGCCTTTCGCCGGAAGTTTGTGGTGGCTATGCTCGACGCGCCAGGCCTGAATCACCTCGACATCGCCACCGGGTCGAGACAGCGGAAATTCAAACCGGTAGACGCTGTTGCAACGCTTGATTTGATCCAGCAACCCTGAAGGATGTCGGGTGAAGGCGGCGGCTCGATCAAAATACCGAATTACGTCGCTGTAAAAGCTTTGGTCCTGAGCTGACATAAGTAGACCCCTAGTTCGTGGGACTGATATCGACGCCATCCCTTGACCGCTCACGCCGATGCGAAGCGCACGTCGTATGGGTCGATGAAGAGATGGTCGTGGATCATCTTCACGCCGGGGGCGTGACCGACGGCGCCGAGAATCGCATTCTTTTCATCCCACGATTTAACCGCCCCCGTCAGGGTCACGTCTCCTTCGTCGACACTCACTCGGATCCGATTGGCTTCACGGTCGGCGCGCCTTTCAAGCACGTCTTCGATCAGGGATTTCACTCGCTCGGGTTCGACCGGAGAAGCGCAGACCTCGATCTTATTGGTCACCCCTCGAACGCTTGGCAGATGCGCGACCGCGCGTTCGGCGTCGGCCCGCTCGCTGTAATATTCGACTTCGCCCTCGAGCGTCACCCAGCCGTTTGTTACGGTCGAATGAATCTTATAGGACGGAACGAGGACGTTCCATTCGAGCGCGAGACGAATGGCTCGCGCAATCTCCGAGTCGGCGCGCCGCAGGCTCCCCGTCGCTTTTACCTCGATGTCATTGGCGACATCGAGCACGCCGGAAACACTGTGCGCGGCCTTCTGCGCGGCCAGTTTCTTCGCATAGCTGTCAACCGTCCCGGTCAGCGTGACGACGCCCTTCTTTACAGTCACGCCGATGTCGCTCCGTCTGAGACGCGAATCCCAGTCGAGCTGAAACAGCGCATCGTTTCTGATCTCTTCGTCCGATTTGTAAGTCATATATTCCTCCTTGTGGTCAGGCGGCGGTTCGCTCGCGCGGCAAACCATTTTTCCACCCGTTGTTGATAAACGCTGGTTTGAGCGGGCGCGCGATCAGCGCCGGGCACGGGGCCTGACGCAGCACCCTGTCGGTGTTCGACCCGAACAGGGCGCGCATCGCGAAGCCCGCCCCGTGAACGCCCATACAGATGAGGTCAATCTCGTTCTCTTCGGCGTAGCTTAGAATCTCGCGGTAGGGCTGTCCGCTCCTGACCTCCTGAACGACTTTGCACCACAGATGGACTTCGTCGAGGATCGAGCGCTGTAGCGCTCGCGTCGCGCGATGGAAATCGGATTCCACGCCCGGCGGCGGATCAGCGGCGACAGGCGCAAGCGCGACTGGCAAAACGTGCAGCAGATGCAGCTCGGTTTGATATTCCTGGGCCAATGAAATCGCCAGTTGCAAGGCCAGTTCGGACTCGATTGAAAAGTCCTGCGCGACCAAAATCTTGCGCAAGTCAATATCAGACGAGGTCAATCCCGCCCACTCGCGTTCGTCGGGATGAGTGACGAGGACGGGGCACGGGGCCGTGCGACAGACGGCTTCCGTGACGGAGCCGAGGAGCGCCGCCGCTAAAGGACGCCGCCGCGAGCGCATCACGATCAGGTCAACGCCGCGCTCCGCCGCCGTCTTGACGATCGCTTCGTTGGGATTGCCTTCGATGACGAGCCCCTCGTAATCGGCGGGCGGGCAATGGCCGACGCCCGTCCATTGCCTGACGCAGGACTCCACGCGCTTTCTGAATTTCCCTCGCGCGGCCTCATCAACAGGCGATGGCGCTTCCGCGCAATGACAGACGGTCAGCTTCGCCTCGTATGCGCCGGCCAGGGCGACCGCATAGCGCAGCGCCGCGTCAGATTCCGGCGTGAGATCAGTGGGACAAAGAATGTGTTTGAAGCCAGTCATATAATTCAAGTCGGGGCAAGCCCGACACCTCCCGCTTGTCGGAACAGCAATGGGCGTGCCTGAGGCCGCCGCAGGCCGATTTCTCCGAGAACAGGCGCCTTCGGGGCGGTCTGAGCGCGATGAGACATGGATTCTCACTCGCGCGAGTGGGAAATTTCCGCAATGGCTGGGCGATATTTCATAGCGGGAATGCCCATCCGCAAGTTGAGACCTTAAGCTGAGCGGTATTTGCTTTGTGGCTTGTGAGTTGCAGCGCGCAATCATTCGGACTCATATTAACAAAGTTAGATCAGTTCGGAGAGGCGGTTGAAATGAAGCGAATCGCGGTATTGACGAGCGGCGGGGACGCCGCGGGGATGAATGCGGCCATCAGGGCCGTCGTGCGCACGGGGCTGGATCGCGGGTGGGAAGTCTTAGGCGTCCGCCACGGCTTTGCGGGATTGACCGCTGGAGATTTCGCGCCGCTCGGCGCGCGAGATGTCGGCGGCATAATCCAGCATGGCGGAACCGCGCTCGGGAGCGCGCGGTGTCCAGAGTTCAAAACGGAAGAGGCGAGAAAGAAGGCGCTCGATCAGCTTCAACGACGCAATGTTTCCGCACTGGTGGTGATTGGTGGCGACGGCTCACAGAAGGGATCGCATGCACTCTCGCAAATGGGCTTCCCGGTCGTGGGAGTGGCCTCGACGATTGACAACGATCTGTACGGCTCGGAGATCACTATCGGCGTTGACACGGCGCTCAACATCGCGCTCGAAGCGATTGACCGTCTGAAAGTCACCGCCTCGTCGCATCAGCGAGCTTTTCTCGTCGAGACGATGGGGCGCGATTGCGGCTACCTGGCGCTGATGGCCGGGATCGCCGGCGGGGCTGAAGCGATTGTGATCCCCGAGGTCGAGACCGATCCGGAACTCATCGCCGCCGAGTTGCGCGGGGCTTACGATCGCGGCAAAGCGCACGCGATTGTCGTGGTGGCCGAAGGCGCGGAGTACAATGCCGAAAAGCTGGCGCGATACTTCAAGGAGCACCGCGAGCGATTGGGCTTCGACCTTAGAGTGACGATCCTCGGTCATATCCAGCGCGGCGGCGCGCCGGGCGTCTTTGACCGCCTGCTCGCAACGAGGTCTGGCGCGGCGGCGATTGAACATCTGGCGCGCGGCGAGCATGGGGTGTTGGTGGGTTTGATCAAGGGCGAGATCGCCGCCATGCCGCTCGACGAAGTCGTGGCCAACAGAAAACAGCTCGATCCGGGCTTATTTGAACTGGCCAGAGCGCTGGCAAAGTAAAGGAAAATACGGAATCGATATGTCTGTTTCCGTCGATTCGGCCGCAGCAATGATTCAGTGGCCGCTGCGGTCGGATCGCTTGTGTTTATCCCCTCGCCGACGCCAGCGTCCTGACTACCTTATCAGCCAATCCGAAGTTTCCAGCCGATTGCGGAATTTTCCGCTAAGGGGGTTCGTAAAATTCCCCAATTTGATTCATCTCCACGGCCTAAATCCACTTTTTATTGAGGCACGCTCATTGCTCAGAAGGATTCGCGAGGAGGCTCCGATGTCTGAACAAAACTTTCCGAAATATCGCCAGCGTCTCAACCTGCTGATGAAGAGGTTGTCGAAAGAGCTGGCGGGCCCCGTGTCAGGCTTCGCTCAACTTCGCCGCGAGTCGCTGGCCGACGGCGCGCTGAGTCGGAAGCATAAGGAATTGATCGCGCTCGGCGTGGCGATCGCCGCTCGATGCGACGCCTGCATCGCCTATCACGTTCACGACGCGTTACGCGCCGGGGCGACGCGACAGGAGATCGTCGAGACCATAGGTGTCGCGATGATGATGGGCGGCGGGCCGGCGACGATGTACGGCTGCCACGCCTTCGAGGCGCTCGATCAATTCGAGACCGAACGGGCCGAAAAGGCGGCCGAGAAACAGGCGAGCCAGGAAGGCGATTGTTGACGGCGTCTCCGGAGAAGGAAGAGATATCAAATCGACGCAAGGAAGATTGAAGAGGTACTATTATGGCAACCAAACCAATTTATACGCTCGACTTCGACGAGATCGGTCTGAAAGACGTCGCCCGCGTGGGTGGCAAGAACGCCTCGCTCGGCCAACTTTTCAACGCGTTGAAACCGATGGGCGTCGGCGCGCTCGACGGCTTCGCCACCACGGCCGACGCTTACCGTCGGCTGCTCATCGAACGCAACCTCGAATTCCAGTTGCGCTCTTTGCTCTCCGACTTCGATCCTGAAGACGTTGACGAACTCGCCGCGCGCGGACACGCGGCGCGCGCAGCCGTGCTGGAGACGCCGCTGCCCGACGAGCTGCGCTCGGCGATCCTGACTGCCTACGACCAGCTCTGCGTCCGGCTGGGGCGTGAGCCGGAGTTGGCGGTACGCTCGTCGGCCACGGCCGAGGATCTGCCCGAAGCCTCGTTCGCCGGGCAGCAGGAGACCTTCCTCAACGTCCGCGGGCGCGAAGCGCTGCTGCGAGCGGCGCACGCCTGCTTCGCCTCGCTCTTTACCGACCGCGCCATCAGCTATCGCGCCCGTCACGGCTTCGATCACTTGCAGGTCGCGCTCTCGGTCGGCGTGCAGCCGATGGTCCGATCCGACAAGGCCGGCGCGGGCGTGATCTTCACTCTCGACACCGAATCGGGCTTCCGTGACGTGGTCGTCGTGACCGGTTCTTACGGGCTCGGTGAGTTTGTGGTGCAAGGCGTCGTCACGCCTGACGAGTGGACGGTCTTCAAACCGACGCTCGCGAAAGGCTGCCGCGCGATCATCGCGCGGCGAGCCGGCTCCAAGGAGGTACGATTGGTTTACGCCGACGGCAGCCGCGCCACGCGCAGCGAGCCGACGCCGGACGAAGAGCGCAGCCGCCTCTCGCTCAGCGATGACGAAGTCCTGAAGCTGGCGCGCTGGGCCTGCCTGGTCGAAGAGCATTACTCCGAACTGGCCGGCCATCCGCAGCCGATGGACCTCGAATGGGCGAAGGACGGCCTGACCGGTGAGCTGTTCATTTTGCAGGCGCGCCCGGAGACAGTTCATTCGTCAAAGCCGCGCACGGTAACCACCGAGGTCTATCGCTTAAAAGGCGAGGCGGGCGCGCCGCTCGTGACCGGGCAAGCAGTCGGCGAGAAGATCGGCGCCGGGCGTGTACGCGTCGTGCGCGACGCGGAGGCGTTGAAGACGGTCGAGGCGGGCGACGTGCTGGTCACCGAAATGACCGATCCGGATTGGGAGCCGGTGATGAAGCGCGTCGCGGCTCTCGTCACCGACCAGGGGGGGCGCACTGCGCACGCGGCCATCGTCTCCCGTGAGCTTGGGCTGCCCTGCGTCGTAGGCGCGGGCGACGCGACCGGCGTTCTGCGCGACGGCGATGAAGTGACGGTCTGCTGCGCCGAAGGATCAAAGGGCGCCGTCTACGCCGGGCGCATCCCCTTTGAGGTTGAGCGGGTCGACGCCGCCAGCGCGCCTCAAACGCGCACACAGGTGATGCTCAACGTCGGCGATCCCAGCCGCGCTTTCTCCGTCGCCGCGATCCCCAATGCGGGCGTCGGT
>WNFZ01000184.1_pt1 | contig 56975 bp, 45 predicted proteins | sample 5400081 | NCBI WGS metagenome assembly WNFZ01 (sample SAMN13153365, study PRJNA577476) | soil metagenome | isolation source: 80 cm soil or saprolite under grassland replicate 1 | place: USA:California | collected 2016-06-15
GGTTGGAGGCCAGTTCGTTTAGTCGCAACCTGACGTGTCGGGGTTGCGACGGTTATCGATCAGCGCGTAATGGCGACGCCAAACCCTTTCAGGGTTGCGAATAATCAAGATGCGCGACTCGTTCCCAGGGTTTCAAAGCAAACCCTGGGCTGGAATTAGTCAACGCCTTCAGCGTAAAAACCTTGTCGGAAAAACAAGAACCTAAGAACTTGCTACTCAGTGCATCGTCAAGGGAAAATGACGGGAGCCGGATGATTCTCTGCCGTAATGACTCACCCTCGATGTACCGCATCACGTAGTAGGGTTGATCGTAAATTACTCCCGAATCGTGTAAGGGAAGGATGTGGGGATGTGTTAGCCGCGCCGCAATTTCAATCTCGCGCAGGAAACGACTGGTGCCAATGGTGACTCCGATGTCGGCGGTCATTACCTTGATTGCGACCCGCCGGCCGTGTTTGAGATCGTCGGCCAGCGTCGGAGATGCGGAGGAGATTGTGAAGAATGTGAAGCGGTCAGAAGACGCCTCACTGACATTTCACACGAACGGGATCGGAGATCCTCATGACGTAAGCCTCATTCCTTTCTTTCGCATCGCACATGAGCGCTACACTCTTTACTGGGTGAGTCACAAGGCTGGATAGTCGCTTCAACGTTAGCCTTGCGAGCGCAGGCCTGGGATCGATCGCGAATTGATTCAACTTTAGCCGCAGGCGTGGGTAACTTTACGCCGGAGGCGTTGGCTAACTTCAGCCCAGGGTTTGCTTTGAAACCCTGGGGATAAAGTCAGGCAATGTGTTCGTCGCAACCCTGAAGGGGTTGCCAACGGATCATGACTCGCAGCCGGCGACGCAACCCCTTCAGGGTTGCTCTGTCCAGACGACATTCGTGATCCCAGGGTTGGCAAAGCGCAACCCTGGGCTGAAATTGGCGAACACCTTCGGTGTTGTGTAGTTGTCACAACACCTTCAATGTTGTGTAGTTGTCACAACACCTTCAATGTTGTGTAGTTGTCAATTGATGTTGCGTCAGCATTATCTACTTCGATTATCCACTTCGCGCAACTATCCAAACTCAATCCCAAACGTAACGCTCATCGTACGCAATGCCATACGCCTTCAGGAAAGCACGATACTCATCCTGAAACGTCATTCGCTTGTGATGTTCCTCCTGGTTTTCGATATCTCTAATTACCTCCTCCAAATTCGATTGACTTACTGAGAACGCGCCGTAGCCTCCTTGCCAGTGGAACTTTGCCAGTTTGGGTGAAAGTTCCTTCACCCAACCAGACGATGTTCTTTTGATCTCTTTAACTACTGACGCAACCGAGTGTGTTCTCGAGAGTGCAAACAGCGCATGAATATGATCCTCGACACCATTGACGATCAGTGTTTCGCAATCTTGCTGATCGTTGCAAGATAACGATGCATGTCTGTTCGGATTGTTTCATCGCTAAGAAACGGAAATCATCGCTATTTGCGCGCAGCTTAGAGCCAGGAGTTGCCGGCCCAAAGGTAACTGATGCGCCTCGGGGTAGTAGGAGCTTGCTTTGAGGAGTCGAGGGCGCGAACCGCACAGGTAAGCGCAAATAGATCGGGGTAGGGAACTGCAAGGTCGACCCGAACAATGCCCCCTCTCAGATTGAATTTTCGGGATGGACAGGTGGAACTGCCACAGGTGGGTGGGCTGCATCATCGCTAAGAGCGAAGAGCCGCCTGAGGGCGCTCACACAGAGATTTCGATAGGGACACTACTATTTAGATAAAATGGACATCGGGTCGGTGCGAGGGAAGTCACCCCCGCGGAACAGGCACCGAGCCTTTCTACCTCGAACTAGGAGATCGTCCGAGGATTCCATTCTAGTCAAAAGTTAAGATTTGCTAGAGAATATGGTGGGCCGTGGAGGGCTCGAACCTCCGACGCGCTAATTAAGAGTGCGGTCACAGGCACTCCAGCAGGTTATGGCTCTTGCGATTTACTAACATTTGTTACGGGTTGCAGCCGCCAACGAGTTCAACTGTTAATACCTATTAATGCCTCTTTGTTGGTATTCTGGTCACAAGTTGGTCACAACCAATTCCTCGCCTCGCGCGGCCCGAATAGCGCAAAGGTTAGCCCAGGTTCTCTGGGCTAAACCTCGACAAGAGGAAGTAAAAACAAATTCATCACTTCTCAAGTCGCAACAACGGCAACCCACTCGAACGACAAGACAATAGGCTCCGCTGACGGTGTGGGAGCTTCAACACCTCGTCAGTAAAAATCCTCATAATTCTGATCAAGAAAATGAACTTCAACACTGCGGTTTACGGATTTCCGGCTCCGATTAGCCTCCCCTTTTTTATTGGCAGGATCCTGCCTATTTGCAGTGAGAGTCTCGAGAATGGTTGAAGATTAAAACCACAGCTGGTAAGGAAGAGATGTGAAAACGCATTGAAGGTTGGTAGTTGGGCCGCGCAGTTTCAAGAGGATTCTCGATGGTAGGGGTCGCGATTTGTTCAATACTCGACGCGACCAAATACTGACAGTTACGAGCTTCCACTATCGAGACTTTGGCTAAGTTCACAAGGCCTTCTTTAACCGCCTCCAGTGCGGGTGTTTCGCACAGACGGTACCAGCTACTGTTTGTCTCGCGTGTTGAAAGGCGAAACGGCATTAGCTGAGGTGCTTTTACTTGAGATCGGTGAGCATAACAGCGTCCGAGGTAATTACCTTATGAGAACACGCGAGCTTTCCGTCGCGGGACCAGTCAAAAGCGACTACGACACCCTCCTTAAAGTGAGTCAACTCTTTAGCCGAACCGCGGGCATCCATCTGTCGACTAACGATGTTGACATGGTGCTCATCGATGTACGCCAGGCTTCGACCATCCGGCGTCCAGGAAATATAGAAACTGGAGAAATCCAAAATCTCTAACGGACTTCCCCCTTGAAACGAATAGATTGCTGTCTTGTTCGCTCCCTTGTCCTCAAAGTATCCGGCAGCTATCACACTACCGTCAGGCGAGATAGCCGGATACGTGGAAGTCTTGTTAGTCAAAAGCACCGGAGCACCGCCTTCGATTGACACCTTAAAAAGTCCGGAAGGATTAGCGATAGATGCGTAAACCACCCACTTGCCATCCGGCGTACAGCGCGGCCAGCGTTCGCCGCTGTTACTAGTCAGCTGTCGAGGGTTGCTGCCGTCAATATTTATTCTCCAGATGTGTCTGGCGCCCGTGCGATCAGACATAAAAACTATATCGACCCGAGAGCGATGACGCATGGATGATGGCGCAAGCAGATCGCAAGCGCGAAAAGAAACACGCACTCCATGTTCGTATGTAAAGTAGGCCCGTTGCTGGCGGCTGCAATCGGAAAGGAGCAACCGAATGACAGTTCGGCGACGCGGCTCGCGATTTCACTACGATTTCATGATCCGCAAACAGAGGTATAGGGGCGCAATACCCGAGGCCCGCACGAAGAGTCGTTGACGTTGTGAAGATCAAAGAGTTGATGGGGCACGCTTCGATTGTGACGACCATGCGATACATCCACGCAACCGATCAAGGAAAGCGTGGGGCGATCACTGTCTTGTCCGAGTATCGACAGCAACGTCGTCGAAAAGATGGTCACGAGTTGGTCACAGAAGAAAAACGGCAGGCTCTTCAACCTGCCGCAAGTCATTGAAAATAATGGTGAGCCGTGGAGGGCTCGAACCTCCGACCCGCTGATTAAGAGTCAGCTGCTCTACCAACTGAGCTAACGGCCCACAGCGGAAACAAAATTATACGTGCGCGGATTTAGGTGTCAAGGTGGTTCAAATCCGGGTTCTCACTTTCAGATTAGGACAACTGCCCAATCCCGGGTAGTCCCGTTAGTGTTTTGAGACGTTGAGCGGCTAACACGCCAGGCAAAGAAAAAGCGAAAGCGGCAATGGCTGAGAAGCTAATTGCTGCTTTCGCGTTTATTGCCAAACAACCCTTTCCAATTTTGAGGCATCCTAACTCGCCTCTAAAATTCTCACTTTCCCCGCATTAGTCAATGAGTTTATACGTCAGCGGCCCTGGGGGCCGCATCTATCATATCGTTCTGGAGCGCAGTCGTGCCTACACTCTTTGCGGTTTAAGGGTGAAGACATCGAAAGTCATTCTCTCGGAGAAACCTAAGAACAGCGTGCTCTGCAAGCATTGTGAGAGATTAAGAGAAAGCGAATCGCCCAATTCTCCAGCAACAGACTAACGGAGCACTAGCGAATTCCGGATGATACTGATCAATTCTGTTTAGTGCTGTATTTGTGTGTCACAGGACAGCGCCGGCAGGTTCAGGTTGTGGCGGCGCATTCCTGCTCAAGAAGCAGTCTATGAACAGCGTCAATCAGTGCCTCGATATCGGGTTTTGCAATATACGCCTCAGCTCCCGCCGCCAAAGCCTCCTGTTTATGCATCTCATACGCATCGCCCGAATAGAAAATGCAAGGCACTGCGGGTGTCAGTTCATTCAATTTCTGACATAACTCAACTCCGGTACCGTCCGGCAAACGTTTGTCGAGCACATAGAGATCAAAGGGCTCGCGTTTAATTAACCCGAGAGCATCAGCAATACTGGTAGCCACAACTACCTCGTAATCTTCCTGCGCAAGCAGAAATTGGAGCATCGTGGCGCCATCTTCGTGATCATCGACGCAGAGAATCCGACATTTGGTGCGCGACATAGATCGGGACTCCCCAATTTCCTAACGTGTTGAGCAAGAGTCGAGAGTGATATCAGGGAACTGAATTATAGAACGATAGTCTGAAAGTAACTAGTACTCCCGCCCGGTCGATACTGGTGTAAGTCGCGTTTCTGAACTTTCATTCACACCGCGGCTTCAGAGTCCCTTCAAAAAGTCAGCCATCAGCGCCAAAGGCGAAATATAGTAGCCCAAGGCAACCGCCCCAAGAAGCCTGGGGCATCGAGCCTGTGTCAAAACCCATGGTGTAGGATCCGCCACAAACTCTGCATCAAAGCACCGGACACCCTTATCAGCAACGAGGCGTCGAGGATTTGTGGGTCTTGTGGGATTAGTTCTGACGACTGGTGCTTTCTGGAAATATGATTCTATTCGCACTTTGAATGAACTAACTGCGTAACCGGGATCGTTCACCTTTCTTCCGATCCTGTACGAGCAGGTGGGCAGCTTCAACCCTGCCCACCGCCACTCGAACTGAGACCAATCGAAACATTGCGAAGGAATTCCTAACAGACCCGGGCTGATCCGGCGAGACCTTATCATGCGGTCATTGTCTTTTGGGACTCTGCATGGCTTTCAATAGCTGATTAACAGCTTCTATTTCCTGGTCATCAGGTTCCAGCTGTTTGTACTTCTCGAAAGTGCTGATGGCAGCCATGAGATCATTCAGGCGGTGATAAACGAGGGCAAGATTGAAATAGACGAGGGAAAAGCCCGGCTCGATTTGCGCAGCGGCTTCGTAGTGAAGACGGGCAAGTCGCAGCTCGCCAGCGTCATAATAGAGATTTGCCAGGTTGTAATGAGCCTCTACGTGGCGCGGTTCAAATTTTAGCGATAGCGTAAAATTGTCGAGCGCTTTGCTGCTATTTCCCTGCTCCAGATTAATAATACCAAGATTGCAATAAGCCTCCGCGACATTGTCCCCTTCGTTTATTGCCTCGATATAATGGTCCGCCGCTTTGCGATCTCCGCGCTCATGAAGCACCAGTGCCTCTTCAAAAGGACTCAATAACCGAGCGACTCTTTCGCCTTCCGTGCGAAAGAGACTTAACTGCCCTTGCAACTCAGCCTCGATTTGGCGAATGCCATGTCCTTGCGAGCGCAGATCTCTAACACGCCTGAACTGTGTCAGCGCTTGAAAATCAAAAATATAGTCTTTTTGATCTGGTAGGGAAGTGCCCTGAATAATTCCTTGTTCAGTCCAGCGCCGAATGGTGCGCTCGCTCAGTCCAAAAAGCTGCTTTATCTCGCGAATAGAATAGCTGGATTTGACACGTTGATAATCTGCCTTGGCGGGTACAGGCGCAGGGAACGAGAGAACCTTATTACTGTTTTCGTTCATCTGTAAGCGAGAAGCTTACGAAGCTTTTCTCTTCTTTGCTGCCTTCGGTTTAACCAGTGTGATGTCCGGTTTTTTCTTAGCAGCGCTGGTACTGCTTGCCTTTACCATAGGCTTTCGATTCGACTCCTGCAGGCTCCTCTTCAAGGCGCTCATGATATCAAGTCTGGGTAATTCTTCAACCTCGCCAAATTCGACCACTTTGTTACCTTTAATCTTCGCTTCAATCAGTAACGTGAGAGCCTGATGATATTGATCGGTAGTGTCGATTTCCGAAAGCGTAGTGGCCATATTTTCGACAAGTGTCGTCGCCAGTTTCAATTCATTTTTATCCAATTTTTGTGCGCCATCCAGTTCAGGCACATCCTGCATACTGCGCAGTTCATGGGGATAGTGGAGCTTTTGCAGGACCAGCCCATTTTCGTGAGGAAATATTGCAACTAGGTCTTCGCGATCACGCAAAACCACCTTGCCGACACCAACCTTACCGGTTTGCTTCATTACCTCGCGCAGTAGCGCATAGGGTTTCTCTGATACTGGTCCATCTGGACCAGCATAGTATGGTGAGTCATAAAAAGTTGAAGGAATCTCGCTCGCATCGACAAACCCAACAATGTCCACGGCCTTGGTGGTCTTGATCTTGATTTTGGCGACATCTTCGGGCTCGACTATTGCATAGCGGTCTGGTTCATACTGATAACCCTTGGTTATCTGGTCACCTGAGACAACCTGCCCACATTTCTTGCAGCGCTTGTCGTACCCGATAGGCCCATAGTCATCGCGATGAAGTTGGTTAAACTGAATCTTTTCAGACGTCTCGATCGCGTTGTAGATTCTCACCGGAATCGCGACGAGTAAGAACCGTATGTGACCCTTCCAAATAGATCGCATCTCATTCTCCTCGGGGGCAGCCGTAAATGCCTGGCCTAAAGATATGTAGGCTCAAGGAAGGATATTATGAGGGAAGTGGACCAGTAGAGTAAAGCGCTATCTTCTCGGAGGAACAGGGGAAAGAAAAGGGGAAAGGGGCAAAAGGGGAACAGGGAAACAGGGAAAAGCCCGTTTTCACTTTCCCCTTTTCCCCTGTTTCCCCTTCCGGGGCTTAGGCGGCATGCAGCAGTGCTGTGCGCATCGCTCCAGCCGATTGCCAGCGACGATTAGGGTCTTTGTCGAGGGCGCGATTGATTATCTCGCAGACACTAATCGGGAACTGAGGGGCACGTTGCTCCAGGGGAATTGTGGGTTGGTCGAATATGGCTTTAATCGTGTCTGCTACGCCTGCCTTTTGTCCGAGGTCTAAGGCTATCTGGCCAGTTAGCAGACTGTATGCTGTCATACCCAACGCATAGATGTCTGACTGTGGTCTGACATCTCTGAAGTTTCTTAATTGTTCCGGCGGCATATAGGCCAGGGTGCCGGCCATCTCTCCGGCCACAGTAACGCCGCTCATGCCCGACTGCGTGAAGCTCTTCGCCAGGCCAAAATCGGTGAGTTTTGCTGTTTGCTGGGGCCACGATCCGGCCACGAGAATGTTCTGGTCCTTTATGTCCCGGTGAATGTAACCTTCGGAGTGCGCATAAGAAAGTGCCTCGAGAACCTGTGTAATCATGAGCATGGTTTGTTCGTAGGGAAGCTGTCCCCCATGGGTATCGGCAAGCTTTGCGGCATCGGCGCCGTCAATAAACTCAGTGACCAGGTAGACCACCCCGTTGTTGGTGCCGCGATCAAGAAACTCGACTATGTGTGGATGCTTGAGGGCGGCAGCGACATCAATCTCCCGGATAAATCGTCGCATCGCCTTATCGCTGATGGCGAATTCAGGCAACAATGTCTTAATTGCCACCGGTCGTCCGCTTTGTTGCTCAAGGGCCAACATCACGCACCCCATGCCGCCACGACCGAGAACGCGCACCATAGTGTAACCGGGCACCGCCTGAGGGCATTGCTTCAACTCCTCACGGCACTCTTCACAGAGAAAGGTCAACTGCTCGTCGGGTGTCGAAGCCTGCGCTTCTTCCCGTCGGCCGCAAATGCGGCAGGCTACCGTCACAATGGTTGGCTGTGTTATCGGCTCAGTGTCGTTGGCTCGGCTTGTTTGCTCTACTCGCACATCCACTAATAAGATGGTTTCTCCACCTTGTATCTGATCACCATTGTTCAGGAAGGCCTCTCTCACTCTTTGACCATTCACAAACGTCCCATTTGTAGAGCCTAAGTCGCGCAGGAAGCAACGGGGCGGGCTTATCTCCAGCAGACAGTGATGTCGGGAAAAGAATCGGTCATTGGGCAGACACAAGTGGGAATCGTTAGTTCTGCCGATCAGGAATGTATCAGGCTGTTCGAAACTGAAGACACGGCCTCTGTAAGGCCCAGCTAGAACCCTCAAATTGACTTGCATTTTTTCAATCGCCTGCGCCGACAGCTACCTTTGAATTTCCAGATCATCAAAGGCGACTTCCGGAGTATCGCTGGCATAAAAGCCTGCCAGCCCCCGTTTGAAGTTTTCTGTGTCGGTGATATGGGTTAGATACTGGCCGTTAATGTAAAAGGAAAGATCCGTCCCTTTGACGCGAACTTCCAGCTGATTGGGAGTTGTTCCAGACCGAATGGTACCGGACTTGGTCCAGGGCACGATGGTGCTCTGATTGCCGCTCTTATGCATTACGATCTCGTACTGCGGATCCGTACCGCTATAAATTAGTAAGGCATAATCCTCGAGTTCGTTAGTTTTGGTTTTTTCGCCATGAACTATCAGACCGTAGCCGGAGCTGGAAGCCGTACCATCAACACTTCGGGCGGTAACTTTAACCGTTGCATTTTCAGTGTTGTAGTCATTCGAAGGCGCATACATAACCAGAAATGTTTTTTCCTTTGAGCGCAGGTGATACTCATCATCAGCGTACCAGATGTCGCCAAACTTGTACTTGCCGGTACCCCATTTTTCTGCTGAGAAGTCGTCAGCAAGCGATGCCGGCAGAGCGGAAGTGGTGTTGGAATTTCTCCCGTCGGCGTTGCTATTTGCGTTTATGTTTGTATTTGAAATCGTGTTGCTGTTGCTTTTGGCTATTCCGCGATTGGCATTCGCGTTATTTGAGTTCGAATCAGAACTCAGACTGGCGATAGCCACGATCATGATCACCAGACCAACGCCAATAATGGCAATCACCGCAAAACCCCCGAGAACCCACCAGACTGCATTAGATTTCTTACGCGGCTGCATCATCGGAGACTGAGGCGTCGGGGGCCAGTGTTGAGGTGGAGGTTGAGCCAGGCCCCCAACCTGATTCAGGGGCGACCCTCGATAGATTTCAGTGGGTGGCGGTTCATTGGTGTCCCGAGGTGTTGAATACCGCACGGTGGCGGCGGGATCAGGGGAGGGAGCGCCCTCATTAATGAGTGGAGTCCCATCCTCAAGACAGAAGTTTAGCGATACGTCGGTGTATGTGCGATTACAGTTAGGGCAGCGTTTCATCTTAGGTGCTCGATTGACGGAATTTCAGCAGGGATCGGATTTTGGCCTGTTTGCCGCGATGGAACAAGGTAGCCGACAGACTGAAAAACGAAAAAGCGCGGCTAACACCTGGGAACATTATATGGAAAGCACGCCGGGGCTCAAGCAATAATCGGCTTGCCGCACCGGCCACAAAATTTGGTACCAGCGGCATAACTGGTACCGCAGAGCCTGCAGAGCACCTCAACAGGCCTGGGTCTTCGCCAGTCAAGTGAAGACGTGCCAATTGGTATTCCGCACCGGCCACAAAACTTGGTTCCCGGATCGTAATGTTGGGAACAACGGGGACAAATTACAGGAGATACTTGCGCAATTCCTGAGCTTGAGCCGGAGGCAACAGCAGGCTCAATCGGCATTGTAATCGATTGAAACCTGGTACCACCGCAGCGGCCACAAAACCTTATGCCCTCGGCAAATCTGGCCTGGCAAGTTGTACAAACTACGACTCCGGGTGTGCGCAAGGGCGTTCCCGTTCGGCTATCGAGGCTGCCACCGCGAGACGGTGTCAAGTGGCTGCTCGAAGAAGCGCTCTTGAATTGCGCCTGAATGATCTGCTCTGCACCGTCGGGCCTAATCTCAATTACTCGTTCGTCGTCAGACTCTCCGGATCTGGCAACGCGTAAAACGTGTTGGCCCGGCGGTATCGAATTGAGAATTACTCGTCCTGAGCGTCCAACACTGCCGTGTCGTTCATCATCAACATAGACCTCTGAGCCGGCGGGCGCCATGATTACTACGCGCATCTCCGCGCGATCGGGTTCTGCCTGCTCACCGACAGCAGTTTCGAATTCTTCAAACCATTCGCTCGCTGCCGAGGGTCTGTCAGCAGGCTCTTTAGCCAATGCATGCATGACTGCTCGTTCAACTTCGTTCGCTATGTCAGAGCGTAGAGTAGTCAGAGGGGGCGGCAGCTGCATTAGCTTCTGGGCGATGAGCTGTGTGATGTTGCCACTGAATGGTGGCCGGCCGCCAAGCATGTGATAGGCAATGGTCCCGAGCGCGTATATGTCGGCGCGGGCATCCAGCTGAACCCCGGATTGCATTTGCTCCGGCGCCATATATTCTGGTGTGCCAATGATGCCGCGAGATGCGGGTCCACTGGCGGATGTCACTTCAGAACGATCAGCGTTGACGATTTTTGCGAGACCAAAGTCTCCGACTTTGATAAGACTATCGTCATTGCCGCCACTGCTCTTTCTTCGCGGTTGCATGATGAAGATGTTTGCGGGTTTTAAATCACGGTGCAAAATGCCCTCATCATGCGCAGCCTCGACGCCGGCAACGATCTGTCGCAGCAGGGCCGCTGCCCTATGCACGTTCAGAGTTCCTTCGCGGCGCAGAAGTTGATAGAGAGTCTCGCCCTTGACATATTCCATTACCAGGAAGAAAACGCCGTCCGGGCTTTTCCCGAAGTCCGTTACGTCAACAACATTTGGATGGCGAATAGAAGCAGCGGCGCGCGCCTCGCGCTCGAACCTTGCAATTGCTTCTCCTTCTTGCAGGTCTTCGTCGGCGAGTATGTCAGGTCGGACAGTTTTCACAGCCACCTGGCGGGTCACAAGGTTCTCATCGCGCGCGAGATAAACTTGACCCATGGCGCCACGACCCAACCGTTGTTGCAGCAGGTAACGTCCTGCGAGCAGGGGAGCGCCGGGCAATGTGTGTTTAGTATCAACGGAGTCTTGTGGACAGAGAAGCACTTCGTCTTCGAAGCAGTTTTCACAGCGGGGGCACTCACGCATGTTCTGAATTATTGCTCGCTGAGTAGGTCAGTTAGTCACGGAACGGCAACAAGCAAGCATAAGGGGTTGAATGAAGGCCGTCAACGAACTTGCCAACCAGTGACGCACGATCATGTTCAAGCGACATTCAGATCCGCGCAGCAAGCCGCACAACGACTTGCAGGGATGGGAATGGAACTGAGACAGAAGGGACACTCCTTCGTGGCCGGAGTTGCCGTTTCTCTGCGGCTGTTGATGGCTTTGACGATGAGGAAAATCACGAAGGCAATAATTAGAAAACTGACAATGTCATTAATGAAGGCCCCATACCCAATTACGGCTAAACCCTTAGTCTTAGCCTCGGCTACAGAGGCGGGGTGCTGGCCGGAAATATCAATGAACAAGTTTGAAAAATCCACCTTTCCTAGTACCAATCCTATCGGGGGCATGATGACTCCTTCAACTAGAGACGTCACAATCCTGCCAAACGCGGCGCCAATAATGACAGCGATCGCAAGGTCAATAACGTTTCCGCGGGCGATGAATTCACGGAATTCCTTTAGCATGGACAGCTCCTTTGGGTCGAATCAATTTCTGACTTGACTGCATCCAAATCGACTCGGGGAAGTCAGCAAGCAAGAGAAACTACAGACGAAAACATTCGCGGGGTTAGTTCGATTGAGTGTGCTGTACTAGTGGCAGTTTTTGGCTAGCTTGTATCCGGCCTTTTCCGCGTCTTCTTTTGACTGGAAAACTATCCGGCTATCGTCGTCGAGTTCCTTCGCAGGCCGACAGCCGCCTGCATAAAAAATCTTGCTACGTTTGTCGCCGAAAATCTCATCGAGATTCTCACTGGTCTCACTGCCACTGGCCCTTTCTTCTTCCTTGGCCTCTCTCCGCGTAGCAAGCGTGTCCTCAGCCGTCTGGTCGACAATGTGAAAACTGGGTCCCTCGGCAACAGTCGTGACTGTTATCTGAAAGTCCGCACAACGCAGTTGTTGGCCGCGAGATCTCCACGGGATCCACGTTTCAGGAAGGCGAAGGGATTTCGATATTCCGCTGATAAAATCCGCAATGCTATGCCATTTAAAAGTGCTGTCATAACCCAGCCAAAGCGAACGCAACCGGCCATCCAAAAAATCGAGAGATACTGTTCTCACGCCGGCAAAGCTCGACTTGTCAATTCGTCGGTCAAAGTCTGGATTTATCGTAGTGCTGGAAGACCCAAACTCATCCGTCCTGCCAAACGACACTTGCGGCACCCGAGCTTTGACCTGATCGGCAGTCATTCCGAGCCGAAATCCCAGCAGTTCAGGCACTTGCGGCAGATCGGCTATTTTTAGGGCGCAAGGACCACTAAGTTCTCGCGAAGGTGCTCCAAATTTGATATCGACAGTAAACGCTAAAATCGCTATGATGATCGCCGGGCCGGAGGCCCAAACGACAAATGGATACCAGAACTTTTTTGGCATATTTGCCAAGGGAACTTAAGGCAAACAGATGTCGCTGTCAACAGCTTGATATGCTCGAATTTCCGCCAATCTGGATTTTCTAAACTTGAGAACTGGTCAGCAAGTTATCAGCTGACAAATTCACCGGGTGTGTAAGTCACTTCCTCAACTTGTTACCTAAAGTGACGACGCAGCAACTCTCTTAGCTCCTCTTTCTCAATACATCGGCCTATTACGGCGAAGATTGTCGTGGCAAGCTTATTGCCGCGAAAGGGCGCCGGCCGAAGGTGTCTTCGACGGTGCTCCGTTAGGCCGTATAGAGGCGCAGTGGAATTCTCTGTGCCGGACCCAAGTTGAGTCAGACGATTCCTCATCAGAAAGGCTGTTCAGTTCTCCAGATGTCGATTGCAAGGGGCAGATTCATCGTTGAAGAGCCGGGGGGCCTTGCCCGACCGAACATTGAAACTGTTGCTTAAACGATCCTGGAGCCGGAGGAACTATGGATATTGATACGCAGATCACAAGAAGGGCGAACTTGGGTCGAAATCGCGGCTTCAGCGTTCTCGAACTGGTAATCACGACCACCGTAATTGGAATCATTTCCGCATTCGCATTCCTGGGCGTGAACTCCGCACGGAGTTCAACACGGCTTCAGACTTCCGTTCGCCAATTGGCATCGTATATGGAGAAGGCGCGTCTGGATGCAGTTAGACGTCATGATTACGCGACGGTGACATTCACCAGCCCCACAACCTATGTCGTCCATCTGGATTTTAATAATGGTGGAACTGCTTCCGATCGCACGTATAGCTTCGAGCAAGGCATTCAAATCGCCAGTGCAGAACTTCCCGACGTGAAATTCAATTGGCGCGGACGCACAGTAACTCCGGGCGCTGCTTGCGTTACGACCTTTTCAATTGCCAAAGAAAATTCGTCCGATGGTCTAAACGTCGATGTGTCTGGCTCAGGTGATGTGACAATAGAGAACCAGCAGCCACAGCTTCCAAACATCACTTACACAAATAATATTAATTCGTCGTCTGGCATTAATACCGGAACGGGTGTGAGTGGAAGCACCATCGTGGATAGCACTCCATGTCTGGACGTTTCCGGTGAAGGCGTGAGTGGCGACACCGGTCCTCCTGAGTGTGGCTTGCATCTTTCCGCAACCAGCGTCTCAGTTCGAAAAAATGGCGCTTCCACCGCGAGCGTCGTCGCAGCAATGACTCCGGCTACTCAGGTGGTCGCCTCATATCCCTCTAATTTAACGGTAACTCCTGGTTCGCAAACTGTCTCCACCGGCTCAAGCTTTTCGATAAGATCAAACAACACCTTGCGTGGGCCCTTCAATGTGGTCTTTTCTTCGCAATGCGGCACAACGATGCCTCTGAGGGTGAATGTCACGAATTAGTATGCAGGTTCAAAAAATGGAACAGTCTGTCGCCAGGGATCAGGAAGGCTTTACCTTAATCGAGATTGTCATAGCCCTGCTCTTGATGACTATTGTGTTTGTCGGGGTGTCGCCTCTTTTCGTATACGCAACAAGATACAATTCCATGGCGGCTATTCGCGCAGGGGCGTTAGCTATGGCGCAGCGCAAATTGGAGCAGCTGCGAGCCACCCCTTTCGATTCCTGCCTGTCATCAATTGAGACTTTGAGCGTGGGCGATCCGGCAACTGGATCGCAAACATATACCGTCGAACTGATAGTGGTTGATACAAGCAGTACCTTGAAAGATATCACGCTTGTAGTTACACCTCAGTCCAGAAGCACGAGCGGCGGCCAATACGGTGGAGATTACGGCTGGATGTTCGGACAGGTAATTATCTACACGAAACGCACGACGGTCACAGCCGGGCCGAATCTCGGTTAAGCAATCCAAGGTTGTCAGATGGGAGATCCTTCGCTCATGCAGCAACATTGTCGAAAGCGGTCGCAGCAGAGGGGCTTCTCGCTATTCGAATTGATAATTGCTATGGGACTCATACTCGGCGTACTGGGTCTGACAAGCACTCTGCTGGTAACTTCCTTCAACACCCGCGCTCGAGAGGAACAACGCTCCGATGCCCTGGCAGATGCACAACGAGCCCTCAATATCATGACCCGTGAGATTGCCAACACCGGCTTCGGTCTCACTGATAACGGAATTGTAGCTGCGGATTCAGCACTAGATTCGATTCGTGTGCGCGCTAACCTAAACAGTTTCGAGGGGCAGGCGACCAGCCTTGTCGTGAACGATCGGAACGAAGATGTAAAATACTCGCTCTACACGACCGGTGGTGTCAGCTACATAGTGCGTTTGGATATCGGCACGGAGAATCAAACCACAGTTCTTGCCAACCGCGTCGATTCGCTGAAAATCCGTTACTACTCGTCAAAGATCGATTACACGATGAGTAATTGTGATATCACAACAGCCTCATCCGAGGTAACGCAGAAGAGTGATACTAAATACATTGTCATGAGTATTTGTGTTGAGTTGCCGGCGCGTGGTACCCCCGGCACTGCGGGGTATCAACCGGCCTCTCGCGTGCAATTGGTATCAGATGTGGACCTGCGCAATGCCGACATTTACAACTACTGACAGATAAGTGATTGGGGATCTGCATGGATAACACGTCCAGATTCGTACAGAATAAGAGTATCAAGAGTGAGCGCGGAGCAGCACTCATTACAGTGCTTCTTATTTCTATGCTCGTCCTTACTCTTGCCGGCGCCCTTATTCTGACAACCAGTATGTCCGGCACCAATGCGATCAGTGCGAGTGATGAGATGCAAGCATACTATGCCGCGGAGGCTGGTTTGCAGGCGGGACTAAACGTTTTGCGAGGAAACGTTGCGCCACACCCAAATGACGGCACGTTGATGAACTTCAAAAATGCGGTCAGCGCGGTAACAGCTAACAATCCGACTACAGGTCCGACGCTATCAAAGTGGCTTGTATATGACTATCCCACATGGACCCCGAATCGTGTGAGTCTCAGTCCCCCCCCTTATTCAGACGTTAACGGCATTGCCTATTCGATTGCTTCGATAAATGATCCCGATACCTACAGGCAAGTCATTTACTCCACCTCAGGCTCATTTACCGTCAATGGCGTTGACTCAACAACGGCAACTCTTAACACTTCCGGACCTACCATTTCTCTCAATTATACTCCACAGCCATCGACGGACATCACTTCCGGCGTCAGTCTGTCATTGGGTTCATTCACTTTTTCAGGGGTGACCAATTCCCGGCCGAACCCGGACATTACCATCTCCAACACGACGTTCACTCTACGAATTACCGAGACTGCTCCTCTTCCGCCGGGAGTAACGACACCAATCTCCGTCTCCGTGCGGGGAACTCTTTCGGGAACGATAAGACCACTAAATAGCACGTCAAACGTCACCCTTAGCTTTAACAATCAATCTATTGAAATACCGAACGTCGGCACTCTTTTTGTTATGTCCAGCCAGACGTTAGCGCTGCCGGTGGGTGGGACTTCCACCGCTCTGCAAACAAGTGTTGTGTCGGCAGAACCGGGCAGATTAATTATGAAGGTTCGCGGCTATGGGCCACACGGCGCAATTAAGAACATGCAAGCGATGGTTAGCCGGTTTGGGGTTAATTATGATCCACCCGCAGCCTTTGTTATCCGTGGAAACGACGACTCAAGCACGTCTACAGTTTCGATCGGCAGTAGCGCCAACTTTGTTTACTCCGGCCAGGATTATGCACTCGGAGATCCTTTGCCGGCGTTTCTTGTGACTAACGATCCTGATTACACGACGCTATCAACGCTTAAGTCGAATAATCCGACTGCTGTGCAGGGTGATCCGACATTACTTATCCCGGCCGTGAAGAAGGTGACACTACCTACAGGGTTGGCAGCTCTACCGACTTGGCTTCAGACCACTTCCGATCCTGTTTCCGGCGCGAGGGCGTTTGTCCAACAGCTAAGGCTTGCTGCTAAACAACAGTTCGTCGGGTGTGTGAGCGCAAGAGATGCAACCTGCGATCGCTACTTTGATACAAGATCCGGCGAGGCGGCCCCGACGGACCTTGGAGCGTCCACGACGAATGGCTTGTTTACCTTTGTGGACGGCGACTTGTCCCTTCCAAACTCGGGCGGTCGAGGCTTGTTGGTTGTCACCGGCACTCTTTCCATGAGTGGCAGCCAGGCGTTTGAAGGGCTAGTCCTTGTTCTTGGCGGCGGCGCGATCGATCGCTCCGGGGCGGGCAATGGTGTTTCTTTAGGTGCATTTGTTGTCGCAAAATTTGACGCTACCGGAGGATTCCTTTCACCGACGTTTACTTCATCCGGTAGCGGTGTTTCGACGTTGCAATTGGACAGAAGCAAAGTAAAGACTGCTCTTCGGCTCGGTGGAGTTTACGCCCTAGCGGTAAGCGAGTTTTGACAGTATGATGCGCAGGAAGTTGCGTGGTACTTCGTCTGGAGGTCCGTCTCGGCGAGGTCGAGATAACAGATGGGATTTGGATTCTTAGAGAAGCTTGGTTGGCAATCTTCTCAGGAAGATGGTGCCAGGAAAGAGCCGAGTGAGCGGGAGCTTCTTGGCTTGCGTCACTACCAGAATGGTGTGGCTCTGGCCAATGAAGGACTCTACGAGGAAGCTTTGGACGAGTTCAAACATGCAATCAGAAAGAACAATGATTTTGCCGAAGCTCATAATGAAATAGGCAGGATGTATCATCAGCTGGGCCACTTCGATAAGGCGATTAAGGCGTATCAAGGGGTACTGCGCGTTGATCCTCGCAATGTCGACGCTTACAACAATTTAGGAATCGCCCATGATTCGGCAGGCGAGTTTCTTCAAGCGATCAAGATGTACATGAAGGCTCTGCGCTTAAAACCTGATGCTAATGAGGTACGCAATAATCTGGGGATGGCTTATTTCAGTGTCGGTAGTTATGCGGAGGCAGTAAAAGCTTTCAATCAGGTTCTTCAGGCCAGCCCCGATGACGCCCAGGCACATTATGGCCTGGGCCGTGTCTATGTGGACCTAAAAAACAAGGAGTTAGCGCTGGAACATCAGGCACTGCTTGTGAAGTCGGGTCAAACTGAAGCCGCGCGCCAATTGCTGGAAGAAATTAACAAAGAAGTTTCTGAATAGCTTGCAACAGAATAGCGCCTGGACTTCGGGTTTTCTTGCTACTGGACCAAGGAACGAATTATCTTCTCAAGTTCCTCAGGCTCAAACGGAGTTGAGACATATTCATTGCATCCTGCCGCGAGAGCTGCACCACGGAACTGCTCGGCCCCATAAGCCGAGACCGCGACGACCGGTATTGTTTCAAGATTTTTCAATTTTCGAATTTTACGAGTAGCGGCAAGACCATCAAGTTCCGGCATTTCGACGTCCATGATAATCAGGTCGGGGCAAAGGCTTTCCGCTTCCTCCACTGCCTGTTTCCCATTTGCGGCCTCAACCACGCGAAAGCCTTTCCTTTCGAGCCAGGTCCTTAGTAAAAGTCTTGTGTCATCGAAGTCATCGACGACCAGGATAGTGCGTTGCCCGGAAGATGGGTTTTTTATTTCGGATGGCATTCGCAGCTAACCTCTGGGGAGGAGGGAATTTTAGTACCCGCGGCAGGGGTCGAACCTGCCTTTCGCTTTGGAGACAAATTGGGCATCTCTCACGGAGTGGTACCAAGCTCATCCTAGCGCAGAAATCTGAATATTTCTAACGCCGTAGCCTTACTGAGTGGTGTAGAATTGGCTCACACTCACTGAGTTTGAACGCGAAAGCGCAAGTCAAGCGGAGTGCAATAGCTTCGTACCAACTTACAGCCTATTACGCGCGCTTACAGGATCACTTGCCCATTTTGCTTCGAGGAGATAATTCATGCGCCACTGTACCGTCACCGCCTTAATTGTTGCCCTCGCACTCGGTTCGGTTCTTGAGACTAAGTCGCAGCAAGCGTCGCCTGGAGTTAACAAACAGACTGGCCGGCAAACCGTAACTATCAGCACTAACGAAGTCCGTCTTGACGCTGTGGTAAAGGACAAGAAGGGTCGACCAGTTAAGGATCTGACGGCTGCTGACTTTGAGGTCTATGAGGACGGAGTTCGCCAGGCGGTCCAGTCTTTTCGCCAGGTGGGATTCGGAAATGGGCTCGCGCCAGACGCTGCAAAGAGAGCAACGGCGGCAACTAAGGAAGTCGGACCGTTAACGCTGGGGGGCAATTACGTGGCGCTGGTTTTTGACCGCCTTTCGCCTGGCGCCAGAACTCTTGCACATGATGCAGCAGTTAAGTTTGTAAGTGATAGCGTGAAGCCCAGTGACCACGTTGGCGTCTTCGGCACGGCCGTAAGCCTCACCATCTTCCAGCAGTATACGAATAATGGACAGTTAATAAGGGCAGGAATCGACCGTGCTGGACTTCAAAATGGAGGGGAATTCACGCCAACGCGAGAGAAGGTTCGAAAAGATCGCCAGGAACTTCAGGACCTGAGAACCGGTGTTACGCTCGACCCGAGTAGGATCCCGTTTCTCAAAGCTGAGATTCAACTTCTTGAAACGCTCGCAGATTTTGAAAGCGACCGACAGGGATTTGAGACAACGGACGCTCTCCTTACGCTTGTCGATTCTCTCAAGAATGTCCCGGGTCGCAAATCGGTTGTATTCTTCTCTGAGGGCGTCACTATTCCTGCTGCGGTACAGGCACACTTCCAGTCAGTCATTGGCAGTGCAAATCGGGTCGGCGTGGCAATCTACACCATCGATGCCGCCGGACTGCGGACGGAAAGCGGTTTGGCTGAGACGCGCAAGGAGATCGAATCACGAAGCCAGGCGCGGCAGGCTGAGTTGGGGACCGAAGACGAGGGAAGAAGTGGCGCCATGACCAAGGATCTTGAGCGCAATGAAAGAATTCTGACCCTTAACCCGGAAAGCGGCCTCGGTCGACTCGCCGACCAGACAGGAGGCATGTTCATACGTGACAGTAATGATCTGAAGAGCCGAATAGGACAGATTGGCGACGATATGAACAGCTACTATGCCCTCACTTATATTCCGCAGAATCTAAACTTTGACGGCAGGTTTCGCAAGACAGAAGTAAAGCTCAAACGCAGTGGTTTGATTATTCAGTCGAGAAAAGGCTATTTCGCCATCAACCTTTCATATGCATCTCCGGTCTTCGAATTTGAAGCGCCTGCACTCGCCGCTGCCGGCAATGCTACCCAGCCGCATGACTTGCCGGTTAGGGCGACTGCACTTTCCTTCCCGGAACGAGATCGTCGCGGATTAGTTGCGGTACTTGTAGAAATCCCTTTGAGTTCAATTTCCTTTCATAGCGAACAGCAGAAGCTGCAATACTCGACCGATTTCTCCTTGATTACTCTGATCAAAGACGGTGAGGGACAAGTTATAAGAAAGCTCAGCAAGCAATACACACTGACAGGACCGCTCGATAAGTTGCCGCTGGCACAGAAGGGACAGGTCCTCTACTATCGCGAAACGGACCTTGAGCCCGGTCACTACACGATACAAGCGGTTGCTTATGATGCGTTGAACAATAAGGCCGGAGTTAAAGAAGAAGAGCTGGATTTGGCGGGAGCGGGAGAAGCCGGCGGAGTCGCTGCGGGAAATGACGAGAGTCTGCGGTTGAGCAGTCTTGTCATTCTCAGCCGGGCCGAGCAGTTAGGTCCAGCGGAAAAGAACGCATCGAACCCCTTGCAGGTTGGTGGCATGCAGGTTTACCCGTTGATGGGAGCGGTGCACAAGCAGGCAACTAAGCAGTTACCTTTCTACTTTTCTGTATATCAGGGTAAGGCAGCAGAGCAGGATGTGCCGAAGATAACGATCGAGCTCTCTCGCGACGGCCATTCACTAGCCCAGATCCCGGGCGAAGCGCCAGCCGCTGACGCGACCGGTCGGCGACAATTTATCGGGGCACTGCCATTGGAACAGATGCCATTAGGAATCTACGAGCTGAAAATCACGGCCAACGACGGCAAACACAGCGTTTCAAGTTCAAGCCACTTTTCGGTGGAAATGTAGGAAACGGGTGGATAAGTCTGAACTGACTCAAAAGTATCCGAGCGGACCACTGCATCTTTGACTGAAGCGTCCCTTTAATTGGCAACTAACGAATTTCGTTGCGCGGAGAGTAGGGACAACTACCAGAGAGTCAACACACAGTTCTGTGTTGAACTAACCGGTGCTGGGAGCAAACTGCGAAGGCACAAATGCAAGCTCTTGCTGCCAACCCACGTAGGTGCGATGGCCCAAAATGAGGCTGTCGACTAAGGAAATGATCCTGCGCGGCGGGAGATCCAACAGTATCCAATCAGCTACCAGGGTATATCTTTTTGGATAGGCGAAGTCTCGAATTAACTCAGGCTTGACGGGGAAAGCCGGGGCATTTTCACGACGCGCCATATGACGGCTTGCCCGAACTGATAGTTTGATGTCATTACAGCGTTGATAATGGATCGGGAGAAAACAATTGCGTGAAATGATAGGTTGGCACGTTGTGTGCACAGTCCCGTAGCGGACCCGCAAGAGGTAGCCCCTTAAAGCGTCGCTGACGTCTCGCGGCTGAAGCACATCGGGCGTACCAAAGGGCATATTGTAAAGGAGGTTGAAAATGGACACTAAGAACAGTACGGTGCCGGAGCCCGCGCCCATTCGTGAGTTTCTACAAGGAGTGAGTCAACAAGCACCGCTCGCAGCTCAGCCTATGGTTCGAACACACGTTCCTCGGCGTTGCAGTGACTGCCGCGTTGAAAATGCCTTTCATGCGTGGCGGGATCAGCATCTAACGCCCTCTTTCAATTGGTTAATAAGTTTCGGCAACTGGGGTATACCTCCGGCCGGGAAGAGGGCCGTCATTGAACTAGTCACCGCGACCATTTCTGTGCCAAGCGGCGAATGGGCGCGCTTGCGGATGTTTACGAGCCTAGGTTTTACTCCTTCGAATCTTGATTTCGTTTTGACACCCCAGGGCCAAGTTGGTGGCCGTCAAGTACTAGTTGCGACCCACGCGGTCCGCGTCTATTCAGACCAACTCATCGAATTCAACGTAAATCGCGATAATGCACAGACGGAGGGTGATGCTTTCATCTGCATTTCCGGCTATTTGATTGACGTGTAGCTCAACGCCAGGATCTAGCTTAGCCGCGCAGGTTCGAGAGTACGCGCCCCGGGGGGAAAGACTGCTATCGGACTCCGCTGAGCTTGTGGGTCTTCTCTCGAGTCTCCTCTCTCGAAGTGGCAGCGCAAATGGACGAATTTCAGCTAAAAAAAGAAAACGGGAGACGTTGGGATTCTGCCGTGGGATTTTGCAGGGTGGGGGGAAGACCCAACACAGGCTGGCAGCCTTCGAGTTTTCCAAAGGTCACAAGGTCGAGCGTATGTCTGAGCGTCGTACTTTTGCGGCCTTCATTCTCTAAGCCGAGTGGAAATATAACGTGCAGCGCTCGCCGCTATGGCGACATATATAAGTAAGCAGTTCATGATTGCTTTGTGAATTACCGAGCAGAGGGTATGCGTGTCCGCTTCTGAAATAGGCTGCCCCAAGAGCCTCTTCCATACTCGGTGGATACAGCTCAGCTGGGGCACAGCTTTCAGGACACACTGAGACGGAAAGTAGAAATACCCGACCGTGGCTATCTAAAGTCGGCTGAATTCTCACGAGCCTCTGCCTCCTTGCACACTCGCTCAATCCAGCCTCTGAAATTCCCACTTTTTGAACCGAAGAAGTGCGATCGCTTGGTACAAGTACCAAGTTACTTCGTGTCGGTGCGTTAGAGGCTTAGACTCGAAGACCGCTTAAAACGAACAGTGGGAAGCTCATCTGACGTTCACGCCAGAAGGCCGTGCATGGGCAACCTACTTAAGAACCGGGATGCAAACGGTCAGTAAGGTCTACCAACATAAGGAGCACTCATCATGGCACTCGGCGACGGAATCCGCAGAAATATCCTTACGGTCAGTGCGCAAGAGCAGCAGCGGTTCGTTGACGCTATAGTCGAGCTCAACAAACGTCATTATCCGGGCGGCAGAACCGACTTTCCCGCTGGTGGGGTTTCCTACTGGTTCAAGATGGACGAGATCCATCAAGCTACCCACGTCCACGGCGGGGCGGCTTTTCTGCCATGGCACCGCGAGCTCTGCAACTATTTTGAATCTCTGTTGCGGCAGGTAGACCCCCAACTATCGCTGCACTACTGGGACTGGAACGACGACATCAGCCCGCTATTCCCCTTGTTCGGCAACATGACCGGCGAGGCAGGTGAACCCTGGCTAAGCGCCAAGTTCTACGACCCAACCGCGCCCGGCGATAACTGGCGCGACGAGAGCATCCACCCAAACCCCTTCACTCCGACGTGGACAGGAAGCTACGAGTTACACTCGAATCCTGCTGATCCTCCAAAAAACCGCGCGCGTAATGTCCAGTCGGGAGCACCGCCTGTGGGCTCAGCCAACTGGCCGAGCGATGCCACATTCGTCGGCGCCATGACATATGCAGACTTCCAGAGTCTCATGCAAGGCCCTGCGGGGAACGCCCACAGCGCGGCCCACAGTTGGCTCGGTCTCGGTAACCCCCACACCTCATTCCGCGACCCCTTGGTATTCTTGCTGCACTCCAACGTCGATCGTCTATGGGCTACCTGGCAGACACAAGTTGGCCACTCGGGTCGTCTCGACCCCACCCAGGTATACGGCGCGCTAGATTCAGATCCAGAGATCAATGAACCGTTGCAGCCCTGGGCGGGCACTGGCCCCTGGCCCACACGTCCCTGGTACACACCAGAAAACGAGCAGGTCATAAAGACTTCCAAGCACGCATCCGTAGTTAGGCCGCCCTGCTATGACACACTGCCAACCTACCCGACCGTTGTTACTCGAGAGACAATGACGATCACTTTTAACGAGGTACCAGAAGGAGAAACAACCGTTCGCGCGGCAGTGTTCTCTGTCATCTCTTGTGACGATGTGCTTTTCCAGATCACCGACGGCCCAACTGTCCTTACAGGACCTCCGGGGACGGTTTTCGGCACTACTCCGCTTGGTCTCTTCGACACAGTGCCCTCAACGTCTGACTTCACGCTGGCCCAGGCTCATCTGTGGATCTCGTACAAAGGAACGAGCGCCGGAGATACGGCTACCGGAACAGTAACAATTCATTGCACCGAGACCAACGAGGACTTCGTGATCCCGATCACTGCCGAGACCATTGCTCGTCCGAGCGTCGCGGTCGTGATCGCCCTCGACAAGTCAAACAGTATGAACTTCGCCTCAGGTATTGCTGCACTTCCGAAACGGATCGACGTGTTGAAGTACTCCGCCCCGTCATTCGTCGACGTGATTCAGGAAGGGAACGCGTTGGGCATCGTAAGCTTCGATCATGATGCTTATGATGTGGTGGGGGTAACAGGACCGCTCGGGCCGCCGCCCGAAAACCCATTCGACGATCTAACTCGGACGAACCTCAAGAGCTTGATTGCTTCCCACACGCCCAATCCTGCAGGGAACACTGCGATCGGCGATGCCGTGGTGCAAGCCCAGAACATGCTGCTGACACCTGCCGCTGTCGGCTACGACAAGACAGCCATTATTGTCTTCACCGACGGCTTCGAAACCGCGTCACAGTACATTTCAGATGTGCAAGATCAGATAACCGCTAACGTGTTCGCCGTAGCTCTTGGCACGGCGCAACAGATTCAACCAAATGCCTTGACCGAGCTCTGCAACGACCATCAGGGTTTCCTGCGATTGACCGGCGCGCTCGCTAACGATGATCTGTTCCGGCTCAACAAGTACTTCTTGCAAATTCTTGCCGGAGTGACGAATGAGGATATCGTCGTCGATCCCGAAGGCTGGATCAATCTGGGAGACAAGCACCGCATCCCATTCCTGCTGAACGAAGCAGACATCGGCAGCGATGTGATACTCCTGACGCCCGCTCCGCAATTCATCGACTTCGCACTAGAGGCGCCGGATGGAACCATCGTCGATCGCGTTTTGGCCAACACCACGCCGGGTATGTCGCATTCGTTTGGCACTAACGTAGCGTTCTACCGAATGACGCTGCCGGCGCTGATCAACGGCGCCGCGCAACAGGAAGGAACTTGGCACGCAATTCTCTCCGGCCGGCGGCGGGTCCCTGGGAGGGGTATCGACGCGGCTGCGCCAGCCGCCTCCCAACAAAACGTGCATGGAGTACGCTACAGTCTGATGGTCCATTCTTACTCCAACCTGCGCATGCGCGCGCGCCTTACGCAAACAAGCTATGAGCCGGGCGCATGGCTCAATGTGCGGACCGTTCTCACAGAATACGGGCTTCCTGTAAAGAGGCGGGCTTTGGTTCGGGCTGAGTTGCTCAAGCCCGACCTTAGCACCGCGATCCTGGTTCTGAACGAGGTCGAGCCTGGCATCTTCGAGGCGAGGGTGCAAGCCAATTCGACAGGTGTCTATCAGTTGCGCGTACGGGCGGCAGGCGCCACTCTTCGCGGACAGCCATTCACCCGAGAGCAAGGCCTTACGGGTGCGATTTGGCGAGGCGGAGACACACCCCCGCCATCAGGCAAAGATGATCCGCGTGGGCGTGACGAGGCACTCTGTCACCTATTGCAGTGCCTGCTTGGCAAGGACCTACTAGGCAAACTATTCGTTCAGTACGGCATCAATCTTGACGCAGTCTTGCGGTGCATCCGGGCATTTTGCAGTGAGCGACTGGGCCAATCTTCGACGACCGCCATTTCAGAGGTTGCCACTCCGGCCATAGCTGAATTGAGCGATCTGCTCACGCAACCTGGGTCGCGCGAGCTCATAGCCCGACTCAACGAGGTGTTAAGGAAGCTGGGTTCTTAGGCATATGACGCGAGATCTTCCTTGATTCGCAGAAGCGGCTGGAAGATATATTTCCGTATCGACGAATGACTGCTCACGTCTATTCCCATTCCGCTACAGTCGTTTTCTATTCATTCCTGCCACAATCCTGCCACAAAATTCTAAACACCAAGAGTCGGGAAAGATCACCTTACTCGAAGTTGGCGATTTTATGATTTGACCTGAAATTCTTATCCGAACGGAATGATCAAAAGCGAAGCCTGGGACGCGTCGATTAAACAGGCGTGACTGATCGCTTGCACTCAAATCGATTCCGCAGTAGAAGTTTATCGGAGGTGGCCACCTTTCTATCCAGGTCGCGCGGATTTTCAGGTGTAGTGACTGAGATGAATAGTCAATCATGCGACTTTGCACCGGGGACAGGTGGTTGGAATGATCCGCCAGCTCGGCATCGCGCCGCCTTCCACGGATTTGCTGTTCTATTTACGGCGCGAGATATCGGCGTAACATTTAATTCCGACTTTCGAGATGACTTAAGGGTTCTCCGGCTGTAATTTCCCGAATAGAGTCTTGGCAGATTTCGTTAGTAGCGAGATTGATAGAGATGGCAACGTTAGTGGATGAGGGCCAATCTCACGTTCGGTTTTGGAAAGAAGCCGGCTTAATTTGAATGCGGACATGAAAGCGGAGATGAGACTTAAGAAGGTGTACCCGCGGCAGGGATTGAACCTGCGACCTTTCGCTCCGGAGGCGAACGCTCTAATCCACTGAGCTACGCGGGCACAAGTATCGGGAAAGGAAACGATAGCACATCGCCGGTTTGTCTTTCCATGTTGCCGCAGGAAAGGTGCAACCGCGCAGAATGTCTGGGCTCTTTTGTCCTTCAGGAAATAAATCCGTGGACTGCCTGAACGATCCAGAATGTTAGGGTTGCGATCAGTCCGGCAGCCGGAATCGTAAGTAACCAGGCCCACACGATTCGGCCCGCTACACCCCATTTAACGGCCGATAGCCTTCTAGTGGCTCCCACCCCAACTATAGCGCCCGTGATTGTATGGGTGGTGGACACAGGTGTTCCTGTCAACGTGACATAGGCCAACGTCAAAGCGGCGCCAGTTTCGGCGCAAAACCCGCCAATCGGTCTCAGCTTTGTGATCTTCGAGCCCATGGTGTGAACGATACGCCAACCACCCGAAAGAGTTCCAAAGGCGATCGCCGCATGCGCGATGAGCACTACCCAAAGCGGAATCGGTGGGATTGTACCGTTTGCTCCATAAGAGAGAATGCCGCCTGCAGCGAGAACGGAGGTTATTATCCCCATGGTCTTCTGGGCATCGTTACCTCCATGGCCCAGGGAAAACGCTGCGGCAGAGAGAAGCTGGCCGCGTCTAAAAAAACCATCGACTCGACTAGGCGTGGATCTTCTGAATATCCAATGAACTGCTACCATGAGACCGAACCCCAGGACCATGCCAATCATTGGTGATAGAACAATGAACTTAATGGTCCGTAACCAGACGTCTGTCTTCAAGAGTCCGCTGATACCCCGGTAGGCCGCGATGCCTGCACCAGCATAACCACCGAGCAGAGAGTGTGAGCTCGAAGTCGGTAGGCCCAAATACCAGGTGATTAGGTTCCAAATGATTGCACCCAGTAAAGCGCTGAGCAGAACGTAGAGCCGCAAATCCGGGGCGATTAGATCCATTCGCACGCCATCGCCGATAGCTTTAGCGACTCGCGTTCCAAAAACAGCAAATGCTACAAAATTGAAGAAAGCTGCCCAAATGACCGCCATGCCGGGCGAAAGTACCCTGGTGGAGACTACGGTGGCGATTGAATTCGCCGCATCATGAAACCCATTAATATAATCGAAAGTGAGGGCGATGGTGACGAGGATTAGAACGAAGACGAAGTTTGCTGACATGAGTGGTCTGGGCAGCGCGGTCAGGTTTCGATTCCTCATTCCAGGATCGCTGCGATCACAGTCGAATCGGATGGGCCAATCGCAAAAACTCCGGGTTTTAGACAAACCAAAACGAACCCGTCCTCGTTATGTATGTTTTATGATTATTCTTTCAATTATGTTGGCGACATTCTCACACCGATCGATCGCTGCTTCCAGTTTTTCATAGACCTCTTTCCATTTAAGAACGGTGAGTGCATCGTGGGAATCCTGAAATAACTCAGCAATTGCAGTGTGGTAGATGTCGTCACCTTCATTTTCCAGGCGATGAATCTCTACCAATCTTTGGGTAACATTCTTTGGTCGTTTGAGAGTACCAACAATCTCTTTGAGTTGGTCGGCCATGTGTTCGAGTACTACAGCAAAGTCACGCGCATAGTCGGTGATCTCCTTAATATCAAAAATAATGATAGTTCGCGCAGCATCGTCAATGAGATCGACTATGTCGTCCAGGGCCGTGGACATCGTGTAAATATCTTCTCGATCGAAGGGGGTTATGAAAGACTTGTTGAGACGGGTGGCGACATTATGAGTTAATTCATCGCAGGCGTGTTCCAACCCTTTTATCCGTAGGGCATACTCATTGTAGTCATGATTCTTGTCCGCCAACATCTCATTGAGCTCCCGGGCGGCGGCAGAGATGTAGAGAGTCATCTGAACAAAGAGATCAAAGTACTGTTCCTCTTTTGGGAGCAAATTCCGAATACCCATTTGGGGCTTTCTCCAACTGCAATTTCCTCAAGAGACCGGAATATAGCCCAGCGACCGCAGGTTGTCCATATGAATGCCGTCTGAACAACAGTTAAACTCTATATATAACTCAACTCTGAAAATATTATGAGTAAACAGCACTTCACCGAGTTTGTTAGGCTCCTGAGACTGGAATCTGATGCAATTGCCCGCGCCGCAACTAGGCTAAACGCGGGTCAGGTTGAGCACGTTATCAGTTTGCTGTCCGCTTGCCGTGGAAAAGTGGTGGTGATGGGGGTGGGAAAGTCAGGGATAATTGCGCAAAAGATCGCTGCCACAATGACCAGCACTGGGACGGCCGCGCTACATCTTCATCCGTCCGATGCGGTCCATGGGGGTCTGGGGCTGATTAGCCCAGAGGACGTAGTTATAGTTCTGAGTAATAGTGGCGAAACTGATGAAATCGTAGGTGTACTTCCTTACCTGAAACGTCGTCAAGTACCGATAGTCGCAATTGTTGGGAATCTTCAATCGACTCTCGCGCGTCGCGCCGACGCTGTCCTGGATGCCTCGGTGGACCACGAAGCCTGCCCCTTCAATCTGGCGCCAACAACGAGCACAACGGTGGCCCTCGCTGTCGGAGACGCATTGGCGATGACCTTGATGAAGGATAAGGGACTTACGCTGGATGACTTCGCTGTGAATCACCCGGCTGGGAGGCTGGGCAAGCGGCTGACGCTGAGAGTTGCCGATCTGATGCATGAGGGCGTTAATAATCCGACAATACCCTTGGGATCACTATGGTTACAGGTGGTAGGAGCGATTAGCGAGGGTGGCCTTGGAGCAGTCAATGTCATCGATCCAGCAGGACGGTTGGCGGGAATAATTACCGACGGCGACTTGCGCCGAGCGATACAGCTGCGTGATCATGCCGCGCTGGAGAACTTGTTATGCGATGACATTATGACGCGGAACCCAGTAGTCGCGGGGCCGGATATGCTCGCCTATGACGCATTGCGACTGATGGAAGATCGATCCTCGCAGATTTCTGTGTTGCCGGTGGTAGACGGCGATCGAATCTGTATCGGACTGCTGCGAGTGCACGATATTGTGAGGAGTGGGTTGTAATTAAGAAATGAGCTTTGAGCTTGGAGCTTAGAATTTAGGAACTAATTAAGACTTGCTTGTCGCGCGATGCGATTTTGCATCGGTAGATCAGACGAAAGTTGTAGCGGAGCGGCCGGCATATCCACGATGTCCCAGGCTGAACGAACGCGCAATAACTTGGACATCAGACCTGCATGCATGATGTGTCCGCTGCGCTCGGCAACCACTCGACCAAGAATGGGCATTCCCAAAAGAGCAAGATCGCCAATAATGTCCAGAATCTTGTGACGCACAAACTCATCAGGGAAACGCAATCCGGTCTTATTCAACATACCTTCGGGGGTCAACACGATTGCGTTTTCCAGCGAACCGCCGCGGATCAAATTTGCGCGCCGCAACGCCTCGATCTCCTCGGTAAAACCAAAGGTGCGTGCTGCCGCGATCTCGCGACTAAAGCTGCCATTGTTCAACGTAACCGCAAACCGCTGAATCCCGATCATTGGGTGCGGGAAGTCAATGAGACAATCAACCTCGTAAGCATCTGCCGGCTGCACACTGATGCGTCTATTACCCTGCTCAAATGCCACTCTTTCTCGGACCAGTAAAGCCCTTCGCGCCAGAGGCTGTTCGACCACTCCGACGCGCTCGATCATTTCCGTAAACACTTCGGCAGAGCCGTCCAGAATTGGCACCTCAAGATTATCGATTTCGATAAACGCGTTATCGACTCCAAGACCTCGCAATGCGGATAGCAGGTGCTCTACAGTCGAAAGCATTACACCTGTGCGCATCAAGGTTGTGGCATAGCCGCAATGGGCCACTGACTCGACGGTAGCCGGAATTTCGAAGCCACCGAGATCCATCCGCCGAAACACATACCCCGTATCGGGCGGGGCTGGCACAAGCCGTACATGTACCGGAACCGCTGTGTGCAATCCAATACCATCGGTTTCAGCGGCTGCAGCAAGCGTCGTTTGTCTGATCAAGTTCCGAGCCTCTCATCGGGTGATGTAATTACCTTGACTAGAATGTGGAGCAATGTCTGTGCCACTTCCAATAAGGCGAAATCCTCAGGAAACGGGTGGTAAATTGTGGCGCAACCGCCACGAACTGAGGCTCAGCGGCAACAGTTCGCACCTGCCTAACTACCAAAACTGAGCCTTTGTTGACACTCCTAAAATGGCTCTCTATGATCAAAGCAAATGCCAACCAAGGTGGCTCTCACTGAAACGAAACCAGTGGAGCGTGTTTTTCTGATCGATTCGATGTCGCACATCTTTCGCGCTTTTTTTGCGCCGATGGCGAATCGTACTGCGCCCTTGGCCAATTCAAAGGGCCAGGTAACGCAGGCCGTCTTCATCTTTACTAACATGCTCCGCAAGCTCTTGCAGGACGAGAAACCCAACTATATCGCTGCCATTTTTGAATCTCGTGAGAAGACCTTTCGACATGAAACTTTTGCCGACTACAAAGCAAATCGTCTGGCAATGCCGGAAGATCTGGCGTCACAAATGCCGTACATCATCAGGTTATGTGAAGCATTTAATATTCCGGTGATTAACGCCCCTGGTTACGAAGCGGACGATGTGATTGGCACACTCGCTGAAAAGATCGCCGCAAGAAAACTGCAAGCTGTCATCGTGTCAAACGATAAGGACATGTGCCAACTGGTACGCGATCCTTTGGTTGTTTGTATGCGCCAGAATTCGCAGGTGGTTAAGCGAAAAGAATATGTGCCGCCGGTGGAATGGTGCGACGAGGAATGGGTTGAAAAGAAGTTTGGTGTGCCTGCGGATAAACTTGTCGACCTGCTGGGTCTGATGGGTGACTCCATCGACAATATTCCCGGCGCTCCTGGAATCGGAGGCAAGGGCGCGGTCCAAATCATTCAACAGTTTAGCTCAATCGAGAACGCATTACAGCACTGGGAACTTGTTAAGCATAAAACGTATCGAGAATCGTTACGCGATAATGCAGAGCTAATTCGACAGTCGAGAGATTTGGCCCGCATTAAGTGTGACTTGGGTGTCGAACTTGACCTCGAAGAATTGCGAGCGCGTCCACCCGATCGCGCGGCTGCCTACGAACTGTTTCATGAACTGGAGTTTGCCAACCTTACGCGTGAGTTTGCGGATACTGCCAATGTAGCTCCGGCACAAGTAACAGCGGCGCACGACTACAGATTCATTCGCACTAAGCCGGAGCTGGATCGGGCTTTAGCGCAAATTGGGAATGCCGAAAACGTAGGCATTGCGATAGCAGATTCAAGTTCAACTTCGGCCGGCTCAGGTGAGCAACAATGCTCATTTGATTACGAAGCTGCGGCGGGTTTCGCTTTTTCAACAGCACCAGGAAGCGCGTTTTACGTCGACCTGGAAGACTTTTCGGATGGTTTGAGCGTTGCCGTTGCTGCTAGTCGCAAGTTCCTGGCAAACAGCTTGATCGAGAAATCGGTTCACGACCTGAAACGCGCGGTAGGACTGCTCGCTAAACTCGATATCGCGATTGAGGGCGTGAAGGATGACACGTTTCTCGCTGCCTATCTCCTGGATCCTACCCGCAGCAAATACGAGCTTAACGATCTCGCCCGCGACGCCGTAGGAATTGAAGGCTTTGATGGCGCTGCCCCCGGTTGGAACGAGAACCAATGGCAGACGGCCACAGTGGCGGATATGACTGCTCGGACCGGTCGCGTACTTCATCAACGCATCCTGGAGAAGAAACTGGAGACTATCTATTCCGAGGTCGAGTTACCGCTGGCGCCGCTCCTTTATCGAATGGAACGTGCTGGGCTGAAGGTGGACCGGAAAGTGCTAGCCGAATTATCAGCTTTTCTCGGACAAGAGCTGCAAAAGTTGACTAACAAAATCTATGAGCTTGCGGGTCAGGAATTCAACATTGGTTCCCCAAAGCAGGTTGGTGAAGTGCTTTCGCAGTTGAACATAACCTCCGGAAGAAAGACTTCAACAGGCAGAATTTCTACGAGTAAAGCAGTGTTGGAAGAGCTGGCACAGAGCTTTGAGTTACCTCGATTAATTATCGACTATCGTGAGCTCGATAAACTCAAGAGTGTGTACACAGACGCCCTTCCTCATCAAATAGCTGCGGATGGAAGAATTCACTGTCTATTAAATCAGACTGTCGCGGCAACAGGTCGGCTTTCTTCGAGCGAGCCAAATCTGCAAAATATTCCCATTAGAAGCGAGCTTGGACGTCGTATTCGCCGTGCGTTTGTTGCGGAAGAAGGCAGCAGAATTATTTCTGCGGACTACTCGCAGCTTGAGCTCCGTCTGTTGGCCCATATCACTCAGGATCCCGTAATGCTTGAAGCGTTCCAAAAGGGCGAAGACATCCATGCCCGTACTGCGCGGCTGGTTTTTGGTGCGCGGACGGCCGAAGAGTTAAAGGAAGCTCGACGATTTGCCAAGATTGTAAATTTTGCTATCGCCTACGCAATTGAACCGTGGGGATTATCGCAGCGAGTTGGCATCAGCAGGCAGGAAGCGAAAAAGGTGATCGAGGACTACTACAATACGTATAAGGGAGTGCGCCGTTACATGGAGGAGGTTCCGCTCAGAGCGCGCGAACACGGTTATGTGCGGTCCATTTACGGGAGAATTCGGCCCCTGGCTGGTATCAATGATCGGAACGCAAACATCCGGAAGGCAGCTGAAAGGGAAGCGATCAACATGCCGATCCAGGGCACCGCCAGCGATATTGTGAAGATTGCGATGCTGAAGGTCGAAGCAGAGTTTCGCAGTCACAACCTCGCCGCCCGCTTGTTGATGCAGGTGCATGATGAGCTTCTGGTGGAAGCTCCCGCGAGTGAAGCACAGCAAGTAGCTGCGATACTAAAGCAGGAGATGGAAGCTGCGGTACAACTGGACGTACCTTTAGTCGCGGACGTTGGCATTGGCCTGAACTGGATGGATGCAAAGCCCTAGTTACTTCGGTCCAAATCTACTATAGTTCCTGGTCCACCCGGGCTTCACCAGGGAACAGTTAGCGCATGGTCAAAACAAAAAAAGAGACGCGCTTGCAGCCTGCTATGAAGGATGAATCGCGCGATGGCCAGAGCGGCCGTGTGCGGAATGTCCCTCCGGTCGGCCAGGAAGAGCGCAACGAAATTGTTTATCGACGCGCTGACTCCCGTAACAGATTAAGAGTGAGATCATCAGAGGGTTTGCGAGAAAGGGCTCGAGCAATTGCCCCGGCCATCACGCCTTTAGTTATTGGTTTCACACTGCTCCTCGTCTTGATCCTTTTGCTGGGGTATTTCAGTGTTCACCGAATGGATTCTGTGGGTAGCGACGTGCTCAATCTGGAGCAGGGGCAGGCGGTGAGACTGGGCTTTTTGTTGAAACTTCGTTTGGCGCTCACCAAGCTCAACAACGAAGCTCGCACACGATTGGAGGCGGCGTCACGCAGAGGATTGAAGCCTCCTTTTGATCTGCCTCTGGCTACGGCAAGGGAAGAGCTGAATGACTTGCTTAAACAAGTCGAACGACCACCTTTGACTGACGATCCATCCTGGCAGACATTTGATCGGGATCTTAAATCCTATCTTGAGGTTACTCAGGATTTGCGTCGCTACTCCCTGGAAGGGTTTACGAAGTTTCGGGTCGTTGATGCTGAGCTGAATGACCTGTTGGCAGCAACGAGCGGTCCTGCGCAGGATGAAATTACCCGGAAGAGTGAGGCTATTGAGCAGGAGGCCCGGCTATTCATTCGTTGGTGGAGTGTTTTTGCCTTGCTGGTTGGTGGATCAGTAGCGGCCGGAACTATCTGGGTAGTACAGCGTCATTTCAATCAAATGCGCCAGAGCATGTTTGAAGCTCGGCGCGAACGGGTTTTCACTAACCAACTGCTCGAAGGCATGGTTAGTGCCGTTGCCGCCATCGACGAAAACGACCGTATTCGGAGTGCCAACGCGGCCTTCTTCAAGATCTTTCCTGCTGCCAGTATCGGCGCGACGGTGCGCGAGAAGTTTGCGCCCGACGATGCCATGAAGATACTCGAGGCGGCGACAGCTTCGCGCGTTGATAAGGCTACTTACCGAGGACGCTGGGTGTGCCGCATTCAGGAAAGTGGGGCTGAAGAGACGCTGGATGTTTATTCATCACCATTGGCCATTAATGGTGATCTCGGCCAGATTGTGACTTTAGTGGATGTGACCGAGGCAGCAGAAGCTGAACGTGGATTACGGAGGACCGAGTCTCTGGCTGCGGTCGGGCAGGCCACTACGCAGGTAGCTCATGAGATTAGGAACCCATTGGGCAGCATTCGTCTCGGAGTGTCGATGCTGAGAGACAGTATTAACGACGAAGAAGCCTTAACAACAATAGAGTTGGTTGAACGTGGAATTAAGCATTTGAACAAGTTGGTTGTCGACGTTACTCAATTCTCGCGTCAGAACCCGCTGGAGTTTTCTGATGTCGACCTTAACGAGCTTGTGGATTCGAGTTTGGATCTCGTTTCAGATCTGATCAAAGAAAGAAATACTACGGTTGAGAAGGAGTTCAGCGATACTCCGATCGTGGGTGAGTGGGACGCAGATCAGCTGCGCCAGGTATTCGTCAATGTAATCGCAAACGCGATTGATGCAAGCTCCAAGGGAGGAACGGTCACCATTTCAACTGATCAAATGACGTTGCATGAAAGGGGTGATGGCGACAGTCCTGGCGTCCGGCGTTATGCGCGTATCAGAATTGTGGACGAGGGTGAAGGCATAGATGAGGCGACACGACAACGAATTTTTGAGCCCTTCTTCACTACCAAGAAGCGAGGCACTGGCCTAGGTCTAGCGATAGTGAAACAGATTGTTGAACAGCACAAGGGAAGGATCGAAGTCGAGAGCAAAACGACAAGGGGGACCACGTTCATAATAGATCTTCCTTTGTGACGCGGAGACACGGAGATGCGAGACACGGAGACGCGGGGACACGGAGACGCGGGGACACGGAGACGCGGGGACACGGAGACGCGGGGACACGGAGACGCGGGGACGCGGGGCGCACCTGTACCGCCTCCCTTGCGGAAAGCCTGAAGGAGGCTGCCTCAAAACTAAAGGTGCCATCATCATCTCTCATGACAGTTGGGCTTTCGCCCGGTAAGTAAGCATGGCCCTATCTTTCATTAAACACCGGGGCTTTAAGCGACTGTGTGAAAACTCTGAGGCAGCCTCATCGCGGCGAAAGCCTTTTTCGCTGCCTCGATCGTTTGACCTATGATGTCGTCTGTATGAGCAGCGCTGACGAAAGCAGCCTCAAATTGCGAAGGTGCAAGGTAGACTCCCTGCTCCAGCATTGCTTGAAAGAACGCTGCATACATTTGGCGATCGCTTCTATTTGCGGTGGTCCAATCGGTAACGGCGGCAGCAGTGAAAAACGTGGTCCACATTGAGCCCACTCGGTTCGTAATAGTTCTAACCCCAGCCTCTGCTGCAGCTGCTGACAATCCTTCAACTAGCCGCTTACTTGAGTTTTCAAGGCGTAAATAGATGCTCTCGTCCCGCAAACGCCTTAATGTTACCAGTCCGGCAGTCATCGCCAGCGGATTGCCTGAAAGAGTTCCCGCCTGATAAATCGGTCCCGCCGGAGCAATCTGGCCCAGTAAATCCTTGCTGCCGCCGTAAGCACCAACAGGCAAGCCGCCGCCAATAATTTTGCCCAGCGTAGTAACGTCAGGAACAATGTCATACAGTGCCTGAGCCCCACCTCGAGCCACCCGAAAGCCGGTCATGACCTCGTCAAAAATGAGCAAGGCTCCATGCCTGGTAGTTAGCTCCCGCACTGCTTTCAGGTACCCATCATGGGGAGGAACGCACCCCATGTTGCCCACCACTGGTTCAATAATTACGGCCGCAACATCAGTGTGGTAAGCAAGCACTTTTTCAAGTGCACCTACGTCATTGAAGGGAATTGTGAGGGTGCTCTCTGCGAGGGACCTGGGCACGCCGGGGCTGTCTGGAAGACCCAGGGTGGCGACTCCCGATCCGGCTTTGACAAGCAAACTGTCACCGTGTCCATGATAACAGCCCTCAAATTTGATGAGCTTGGTGCGCCCAGTCGCTCCGCGAGCCAGTCTAATGGCTGACATCGTCGCTTCTGTTCCGCTATTGACCATTCGGACCATCTGAATTGAGGGAACAGCGTCGATGATCTCTTCGGCAACTTGAATCTCGAGTTCGGTCGGGGCACCGTAGCTCGTCCCGCGCTGGGCCGCTTCAATCAAAGCTGCCAGCACCTCCGGATCAGCATGACCGAGAATCATTGGCCCCCACGAGCCTAGATAATCGATGTAAGTGCGGCCGTCGACGTCAGTCATTGTTGGTCCGACGGCATGCTTGATGAACCGGGGAGTTCCGCCCACCGCCCGAAATGCTCGCACGGGAGAATTGACGCCGCCGGGCAGCAGCTTCACAGCACGAGCGAACAGTCGCTCGGAGTTTGTCTCCATGGTCTGATGTTTTGAGCTCATCATTTAATCAGGATATCAAGCAAAAGGGGAAAAGGGTAAAAGGGTAAAAGGTGAAAAGGGTAAAAGGTGAAAAGGGTAAAAGGGCAAAGGGGAAGAGGGAACAGGATACCAAGGAAACGTCAGCTATTGCCCCCTTCACCCTTTTACCCCTTTCCCCTTTCCCCTTTTCCCCTTTTGACCTGTTCCTTAGATCCTTTTAACACCCTCTTTCGGCTGAACTGTAATCGTGCGAAAGCTCGACATGCGAACCAGGCCGGGCGCGGAGCCTTTTGGCTTCGAGAGAAATTTACGCGAAGTGTAGTGCACAACCACTCTCGAGTCTTTATTGGCCTGACTAAATTTCGCCGCTAACTCAGCTGCTTCAATTATTGTGCGGTACGGGATCTCTGTTCGATCAGGCTTTCGCACAATTACGTGAGAACCCGGATAATCAGCTGCATGAAGCCACAGATCGTTCGGTCGGGCCACTCGAAACGTCAAATAGTCGTTACGGTGCGCTGCTCGTCCTACAATAATTTCATAACCATCGGATGAGCGGTAGCGACGAACCCCAGGTAACTTCTCCGCCGGTTTTTGTTTAGGGCCCTTTGAAGCCGCAGGGGTGGCTTGCGCTTCAGAAAGCAAAGAGCCCGTCGTATCGTGCGTGGCAACGCTCTCCTCCAACTGCTTTTCCTGTTGCCGGAGTTCCGCCAATTCCTTTTCGATTAGTCCAAGTCTGCTTGTGATCTCTTCTTTGGCTCGTTTGGCCTTGGTATATCGGTCGAAATAAATCTTGGCAGCCTCCGGTAGTGAAGTATTCGCATCGACATTAACTTCAATAAGCGGCTGACCTTCGGAGTAATAATCCAGAATCTTAACCTTATCTCCTTTCCTTTGGGCATTCGTAAGATTGGCAAGCAGCAGATCTCCCATTCGTTTATGCTGCGCGGGATCGCCGTGACTCACGAGGTCGATTTGAAGGTTTTTCTGCAGCTTAAGCTTCTTATTCATTTCCTTTCGCAGTCGATCTCTAATCGCCTTGGTGCGAGTTGTAAAGCGTTCCTCTGCCTCTAGGATTCGATAGTAATGGTCCGCAGCAGCCGAGAGGGAACTGAATTCGCCCTGCTCAATTGGCGCTTGTTCTCCACTGGACACATGCGCCGGCGTTGGCGGAGGCTGATAACGCTCGCCGATTCGGTGTCCGGGGCCATTGCCTGATCGCAACACGTTCATGATGGTCCCCGACTCGTCCAGGAGAAACAGGTTTGCTGAACGGCCAGTAAGTTGGGCCGCCAGCATCCGGTTGTGGGATTCGCCAGTCTCGTCTTTTACAGAGAACGCAAACCTTATTATCCGGTCTGAAGCGTCCCTGGTTACTGAAACCAGGTTTCCCCCACCTAACCTGCTGCACATCGTCTGCACAAATTGTGAAGGCGACATTGCTTGCTTCACCAGGTACTTGACTTCGCGTGCGATCAGATAAGTGCGAGGTCTTTGTGGCTCGGCGCTAAGATATAAGTACCGGCCTTGACGCAAACCAAAATCCACCGCGATTGAAAAAGGGGTAAGTTGAAAGACTTTCCCGACAAACCGACCCACCAGTGTCTGATCAAATTCTGCGACAATCTTTGTGAGTGTTTCCGGGTGCACAGTAATGTGATTTCAGGCTACCAGCCTTGTTTATAGCACGCAAAGACGCGGCTCATGAAAAGCTATCGATTAGAGGGCGGAGGTGAACTTAGCTTCGCAGTTTAGGCCCGAACGACGGCGGTGCGGGTAAAACGATCGTGAGCCGCACGGTGGTCGGCCTCCAGGAGAGGGTATAGAAGTGCGAGTCCAGCCGAGAGTAAAGATGCCACAGCGATGAGCGCCCTACCGGCCGATTGTTTGCCGGTAGGAATTAGGCCAGTGCGCGAGTCAACAACACGTAAAGAGATGATTCGTTTTCCCACCGTTCGGCCGGTCAATGCAGTGGAGATCGTGAGATATAAGAAGTCGATTACAGCAAATATTGCGATCCCCAGGCCGATTACTTTGGGGTCTTGCCAGTTTGCATTTTTTAATTCGACAGCAGCGGCAAAAGGTGAGGAAAGGAAAACGACCACGATGAGATCGAACAGAGCAGCAACGGCGCGTCTTGAAACGGGCGCTCGATTTTGTTGGACATCTTCAGCGTGAATTGTCCTCGAAATTGAATCCAGGTAGTTAAGCGCTGGATCACTCGGGTCGTCGCGAATTAACCGTTTGGGCGGAGTCTTTATCTCCTGACTCTCGACGGCCGTTACCTCAGGCATAGGCACAATGACCAGATTGTGAGTCTTCTCAATTGGTTGTGCCGGCTCTTCAGAGACAACGGGCGAAATTTCGAGACTAACGGTATCGAGACTAACGGCAGGTTCGCTCTCAATACTTGTTATTGCGGACTGCTCCGATTCGGGTTCGTAGTTCACGCTCGCATAGGCAAGAGCGACTGCGACATTGGTCACTGGCGCCCCCACCGAGGTCTCGGGCAGACGTGCCCGTTCAATTCTCCTCAGGGCTGCGGCAACCAGGGGATTTACTGGTGCGGTTTCAGTATGTGGCAAGAGCTCCAGCTGTGGTGGTTTTCTAGTGGTCCTCACAGTCCGCTCGTGTTCAGCTTTACCACCATCAATAGCTGCTTCGCGGGCTTTTTTCTCTTGCGCCTTGCGTACGCGCGCACTCAGTTCTCTGCGCCATTGCGGTACAGAACTTCTGGTGGACCCCGGAAACTCGATGAGCCTGGAATCTGGCTTTCTGGAACGACTCTTTTGCAAAGGCGATGCTTGTTTTGAGTGGCTTGCGTGGTGTGGCTGGTTTGCCGGGAGGAGGTTGTCAAGTGCTGCGGGAACTGCTTGTCCGGAAGGGGTTCCGCATTCGGTACAGTCCCGCGAGCTCTCACTGTAAGGAGTGCCACATGAGGGACATCGCATAGCCAAGTGCCTCCAAGCTGAGTAGGTCAGCTGAGCTTGCGAGATGCTGTCCGAGCCACTAAAGCTAAAAACTAATCTCGCTGCGCAGTCGCGCCGAATACTATCAGGAAGTACTTTAAGTGGTCAATCAGAAAATATACGAGCGCTTGGAGTTGTCGCTGGAGCAAAAGTAATCACAATGGTGTACGACCGGCGAAACCAGCGTCTATATCATGCCACCATTCGACTCGGTCACCCTCGCCCATTTGCCAGCACAATAATACAACCCTGCCGTCACGAAGGGAGGGAAAGTCGACAAGACCTCGACTAAAATCCTTAAGCTGAACACCCATGGCTTCCAATTCAGATATTTGCAGTTTGAATTCAGTGAGAATTTCAGCGTAGCGCAACCCGTCAGAGAATCCGCCGCCCCCTCGCTCCGCGCCTTCTGCTGCCAGTTTCGCAGCATTGCTATAAGACAAAAGTTTTTGATGAGCGCGTCGAACTCGAAACAATACTCTGCGTACTGCTGGCAGAAGCGCGTTGGCCTCTTCGATGGTGAATATCTTCATAGACAGTTTTGCTTAAGAGGAGCCTGGTTAATGATCGTCGGTAATGCGAATGAACTCAGCTGCTGATTCAAACTGTTCTTCTTCTTCGTTAATCGAGGATTCGATCACCACGCGCATGGCTTCGAATCCGTCCGGCGGATTCTGTTGTTGAACATCGATTTGCTCATGCAAATAATCGGTAGCCACTGACTCGTGTAATGCCTGTTCATCGTAGCGCTGGCCGTGAGTTACTTCCTTGCGCACTTTCTCGGCGATCTCTCCCAAATCGATAAAGTAGTCAGCGACATCGATCAGTTTTGGTGCCGTATTGGACCGGAAGCCGGCGACTTCAACGCGACAGCCCTTATAAGCAACTGCGTTGACTGCGTAAACGAAATCTTCGTCGCCGGAAACCAGTACGGCCGTGTCGTATCGCCCGGCGAGCGAGAGCATATCAACAGCAATCTCCACGTCGAGATTGGCCTTACGAGTGCCGTCATAAAACGTCTTGAGTTCTTTTTGTATAACACGAAAGCCGTTGCGTCTCATCCAGAGGAGAAAACCTTGTTGTCGCTCTGCGCCTGCATCCACTCCAGTATAAAAGAAAGCCCTCAGTAAGCGTCCATCTCCCAGGAGAACGCGCAGCAGTTTGTTGTAATCGATATCAATATTATGGAAACGCGCGGCATGGAAAAGGTTATTCCCGTCAATGAATACTGCCACTCTTCCACGATGTCCGAGTTGCCAGGAAACATTGTTCGTAGGATCGAAATTATTCATCCGAAAGAACACCCCAAATAAGATTCAAACTCGATCTAAGAATGCGTTTTTGCTGGTCATTGGTCAAGGCCCAGGTGGGACCGGTCCAGTCACTCGGCGGCGAGCATCTGACCGTTAACTGCGTCGAGATAGGCGGTTTTTACAGGCGCGGCGGCGATTTCGATCTGCCAGGCAAGATGAAATTCCAAAGCATCAGTTCTTGTTGGCGCTGGCCGAACATAAATGACCAATTCGCGTACGTTGACTACGTTACTGGCGGTGGGCTTATAGCTCAGCTCTTTGCCACTCGAATCCACATATTTGAGACCGCTATCAAGTAACCGGCTTGTCGCCTCCTCCTGGGTAATTTGCGGTGAAATATCGTCAAGCTTAGCCTCTAGCCGTCCGGCCTCCGGAATGCAACTGCTTGCCACATTGATTAGCCGTCGATCGGCAGCGAACTGTATCTGAAGATTGCCATAACCTCCCCGGAGCGGAAAACGAAACGCCCTTTGTTCGTAGCTCCCGAGCTTTGTACCGTCAGGTTGGTCGCTCCGGGTGATTAAAGACAATTGGGAAGGATCGGCACCTAATAGTCCCTGCCAGTCGTTGATAAAACGTCGTAAGGATTCCCTGATTTCATCTTCAGTCATCGCTGTACCTGTTCCTATCCTTGGGAGATAAATTGTCAATCGGCTATCAGTGGGCAGTTTCTCTACTGTTGCAGTCACCGACCGAAGTGAGAGATCAGCCTGTGACTGCTGATCGGATCGTTGCACCAGCTGTTTAAATAACGTGCGAGATGCGTCCCGTCTCTGCGGGTCTTCAGTAAGGAGTACCGGATAAAGCGGCTCATTGGTTCGGGGTCCGTTAGCCGCGGGCGGTTGGATTGCAGAGCAGGCCTGGACCACGAAAATTAAGCCCAGCATGAGAATCAATTCTGTTCCCGACTTACGGTTCATCGCAGGTCCAGCGATCGACTAAAGTTTTAGTTGTATAGCTAACTCCCTGGGAAACTCGTCCCGCCCATGTATAATTCACATTATCGGGGGAACTGTTGCCTAAAGATAACGAAAACATTCTACCATTACTGGACGATGGTCCACTGGTACCAAACGAGCCAAGGGGCTTTCGTCCGGAGCAGATGGTCCGCTGCGAGGAATGTCTCCGTGCGAATGCTCCCACGAGGGTAACTTGCCTCTACTGTGCGGCCGTCCTCCCGATTGGTAAGACGACAGCGGAGCTGCAAAAGCCAAACCTCCGACCCCTGCAAAAGGGCGAAAAAGGTTATAACTGCATCCTGCTACGCAAATCGAATGAATTGACAGCGGAAACTCTGGCGCTGGTTACTGATCTGCTGAAGCTTAATATTGACGATCTGGAACGCATATTCTCCGCGGGAGTTTCGCTTCCTTTAGCGCGAGCGGCCAGTGAGGCTGAAGCTGTCTTGGTGCAGGATCGGTTGACAGCATTCGCGATTCAAACGCGAGTTGTGTCCGACATGGAGTTAGGCCTGGAAGATCTCTTACCGCTGCGAGTGCGTACTGCCCGCTTTGGCTCCGGGGCATTGACGCTATACCACTTGGCAGGAGGGAGAGGCGTCAATATTCCCTGGGCCGAGTTTTCTCTAATCGTGACTGGCAGACTGCTGGTGAAGCAGGTTGAAGTAAAGGAACAAAAGGGTGGCCGCGCCGATGCTCAGATTCTCGATGCCAGAGAGCTCTTCAATGATGTTGCTGTCCTCGATCTTTACTGCGGTAATGATGATGGTAATTACCGCATTTTGGCGAGCAGTTTCGATTTCTCTTGTTTGGGCGAGCAGAAATCTTTACTCGCCGCCGAAAATTTCAAGCTGCTGGTTGCAGCGATTCGGGAGCGCGCTGCTCAAGCAGAATACGACGATTCTTTCAATTCATTGCGCTCGACACTCGCGCCAGTCTGGCCCGCAGAACAGCAAATAGAGTCGCGTGGCTGGCGACGGGAACGGCCAGGGAAGTACAGCGTTGGAGCCGTTATCGAAAGCAACAATGAAAGTCAGTTCTTGAGATACTCACGTCTCCGCTATTATTTGAAAAGAGGGAGTCAGCCGACAAACTCCTCTTGATGAAGATGCGTAAATCAGCACGGCCTGGACCACCTTCAATAAGAGGTAAACGAAACCGAAATCGCCCAGGCGAGGAGACTCAGCGACCGCAGTCGAGCGGTTCAGTAGATAAGATTTATGGACTGATTCCGGTACTGGAAGCATTCCGCTCGGGGAGCCGTCAGATCGACCACATTATTATAGCTGAAGGAGCACGCCACGAGCGTCTGCGAGATCTGTTGGCGTTAGCAAGAGCGGCGAAAGTTCCCATTCATCGCGTCCCCGGATCGTACCTGGATAGATCGCTTGGAGATACAAGCCACCAGGGCATAGTTGCCAAAGTGGCTGCTGCACGCTATGCGGACGCAGACGAGCTTATCGAGAGACTCGTATCGCAGACCGGAAACGCTCCTTCACTCGGGTTGGGTCTGGATGGAATTGAAGATCCTCGCAATCTTGGGGCGATCCTGAGAACAGCCGAGTGCGCGGGAGTTCAAGGAGTGTTCGTTCCCCAGCGCAGAGCCGTGGGATTGACCGATATAGTGGCAAAGGCGGCAGCGGGAGCGATGGAGTATGTGCCGGTCGCTCGGGTGACAAATCTGGTGCGTTTGATACAGCAGTTGAAAGAACGTAACATCTGGGTTGTGGGCTCCGCCTGGGAAGCCTCCCAGGAATACACGGATTGGGACTGGACCTTGCCAGTTGTAATCCTGCTTGGCAATGAAGGAACAGGCTTGCACCGGCTGGTAAGAGAACGTTGTGATTCGCTCGTGCGTATTCCCTTAATGGGCCGGTTAAATTCGCTGAATGTGTCAGTTGCAGCAGGTGTACTGCTTTATGAAGTGTTGCGCCAGCGCACGGCAGCTAAGACCCAACTCAGATAGCATTTCACACACGGAGATTGGTGTGACGGGTCCGAGTTACATCTATGGAGGTAGCAAATGTTTTGCCCTAAATGTGCAACTCAGAACCTGGAAGGTGCAAGCTACTGTCGCGTCTGCGGCGCTAACATCAGTCTGGTGCCCCAGGCGCTGTCCGGCCAGTTGCCCCAGATAGCCGAGGACCCCGACATTAGTTCCCGAAGACACCGTCGACGGCATCGAGGAAAAGAGCCCACGATCGATCACGCAGTGAAGAACGTCTTTATGGGCATCGCCTTTCTGGTGGTAGCCATTGCGCTCTCCTTCTCGATCGGTCGAGGTTGGTGGTTTTGGATGCTGATACCCGCATTTTCGATGATGGGTACTGGCGTGGCCCAATACCTCCGCTTACGAGACCAGCAAACGCGTGTCTTGCCTACGGGGCAAACGCGCCAGCCTTTTATCCAGACTCCGCCCCGCCCCGCTGAATTTTCTGCTCGTAATACCGGAGAACTGGGGCCACCTCCGCCCAGTGTCACTGAAGGCACAACTCGACACCTCGGGGCGGAAGCGCCAACAAGACATCTTGACGCATCGACCGAATCACCCAAATAGCAATCGGCATTCCAGATGAAGCGATGCTTGCTCTCGCCAACGTCCTCAGTGAGAGCGTCGCCTTGAGTTTTTTAATGCGATCATCCACAAGACAGGTTTGTGTTCCGATATGTGAACGAAATTTTGAAGCACTTGCCGAGGCGAGTGCGAGGGCTTCTGTGTTCGCCGATTTGATTGAGTTCAGGCTCGATTGTCTCGATCCGATGGTCCTCCAAAACAGCTTGATTCGACTCTCTGACCTGCGGAAACAGATCAACTGCCCGGCAATTGTTACTTTCCGGCCTCAAGAACAAGGCGGGCGCCGTCAGTTGGATTTCGATTCGAGACTCCGATTCTGGCTGTCCCACGCCTGGCCGTCGTCGGATTTTGTTGATATGGAGCTGGATCTGATCCAGCGGTTTTTTACGTTAGAGAATTCGAAATCGGTGGATTGGTCCCGCGTGATCTGCTCTTTTCATGACTTTGATTGCGTGCCGGGTCAGCTCGATTTCATTTATGAGCAGATGAGAGCGACGCCCGCAAGAGTCTTGAAGATTGCCGTTTGGGCTAATGATGTCACTGATTGTATCCCGGTTTTTAAACTCTTCAGTCAGGCACGTGAAGAGAATCGAGAGTTAATCGCGATTGCGATGGGTACCGCCGGTATGGCCACCCGCATATTAGGACCATCACTCGGAGGATTCTTGACTTATGGTGCCGCGGAAACGGACAGGGCCACGGCACCGGGCCAGATCACTGCTCGAGAACTGAAAGAGACCTATCGACTTGAGAATATTGGTCCACAAACAAAGGTCATGGGTCTGCTTGGTTTGCCGGTGGGCCACTCTATATCACCGCACATGCAAAATGCCGCCTTTACGTCCGCGGAAGTCGATGCTGTTTATATTCCGTTCGAAGTTCGGGACGTTGCCTCGTTCATTAGGCGAATGGTCCACCCGGCCACTCGTGAGCTCAATTGGAACATTCACGGCCTGAGTGTCACCGCGCCACACAAATCGAAGGTGATGGAATACCTGGATTCCATTGAAGCGTCAGGCAGGGAGATTGGCGCCATTAACACCATTTTACTTAAGGACAAAAAACTGCATGGCTACAACACTGACTGCCATGGCTTTGTCAAACCATTGCTTGAAGTATTTGGCCAATTGCGAGGAGCTCGTTGTGCCATCATCGGGGCCGGTGGAGCCGCTTCTGCAGCACTCTGGGCATTGCAGCGTGAGCGAGCAAACGCAACCATATTCGCGCGAGACTACAACCGCGCGTGTCGGGTGGCGCAAAGGTTCGGAGCTGACTGTCACGATCTGAGTGCGGCCAGGTTTGCAGGTTTTGACGTGGTTATCAATGCTACCCCCTTAGGGACTGCCGGAAGTCTTCATGACCAGACGCCGGTAAACCGGGAGCAAATGAGCGGTGCGCGCATGGCCTATGATCTGGTTTACAATCCAATTGTTACACGGTTCTTAAGGGAGGCACGCGAAGCCGGGTGCATAACCCTGGGAGGCTTGCCAATGTTGGTTGCCCAGGCTGTCGAACAGTTTAGATTGTGGACCGGAAGGGATCCTGATGAAAGGACCATGCGTCAAGCGGCATTGCGCCAGTTGGAGAAGTCCGCCGATGTTGTGTCAGGTAGTGCGGGAGTAGAGTCAGTTTGAAAGATCGCTACAGCCGGCAAATTCTGTTTAGCGGAATAGGGAATGAAGGTCAGCAAAGACTTTCCGCATCCCGTGCTGTGATCATAGGCTGCGGTGCGTTGGGTTCCGCTCAGGGCGAGAGTCTGTCCCGCGCCGGAGTCGGCAGGCTACGAATAATCGACCGCGACTTTGTGGAATTCTCGAATCTGCAAAGGCAGACGATGTTCACTGAGCGCGATGCTGCTGAACGCATGCCAAAGGCGATTGCCGCGGCCAATCACATCCGCGAAATTAACTCGGCTATTACAATTGAGTCGGAAATTGCTGATGTGAACCACTCAAACATCGAGCGTCTCATAGAAGATTGTGACGTTGTGCTTGATGGAACCGACAACTTTGCCACGCGCTATCTGATTAATGACGCTTGCGTTAAGCACGGAACCAACTGGATCTATGGTGCGGCGGTTGGTTCCTATGGTGTAACTATGACGATCCGGCCGCGGCAAACACCCTGTCTGCGTTGTGTGTTTGAAGAGGCCCCGCCTGCCGCAAGTGCACCGACCTGTGACACGGCTGGCGTGATCATGCCAATCATAAACATTGTAGCCGCTGTCCAGGTCGCGGAGGCTCTAAAATTGCTCACGGGAAGACTTGAAGAATTGCATCAGTCGCTCATGCAGTTTGATATCTGGCGTAACGAGTGGAGAGCCATCAATCCCGGCCAACCCTCAAAAGAATGCTCCACCTGCGGGCGGGGCCGCTTCGATACACTGGAGGCAATCACAACGGACTTTGCGGCGGTTCTGTGCGGCCGCAATGCCGTGCAGATTTCGCCGCCGCAGACCGTCCGGCTTGATTTCAAGCAACTGGCTGAAAAACTTCGTCCCGTCGGTGATGTGAAATTCAATAATTATCTTCTGCGTTTTCGCACCGGCGATTATGAGTTGACAGTTTTTCAGGATGCCCGCTCAATTATTCGGGGCACGGATGAGGTCGCCACAGCCCGGTCGCTTTATGCAAAATATATAGGAAACTGAGTCAAATTATGCTGCATGCAATTACCCCTAATCGCCTTTTGACCCTAACCATCTTTTCGACGCTTATGCTCACTCCAATGTTACAGCTGAAGGCAGGGCAACCAGTGATTTGGGAGACCAGCGGTCGCACTGAGCTGCTGAAAGGTGATGCCCGGGGAGTTTCGATTAGTGATACCGGTGTCCTGATGCTGGCACCCAAGATTACGGAACTCTTTAAAACTGAACAGGCATTCGTCTGGTCCAGCGCCGTCGATAGTCAGGGGAATGTTTTTCTTGGAACTGGCCACGATGGAAGAATCTACCGCGTTACTCCCGATGGCCAGGGCTCACTGCTATATGATGCAGCCGAGCTTGACGTCACTGCTCTGGCAATTGGCAGCAATGGGGCGTTGTATGCCGGCACGTCTCCAGACGGCAAAGTGTATCGGATCACAAGTGACGGCCATGCGGAAGTCTATTTTGATCCGGCTGACAAATATATCTGGGCGCTCGCATTTCTCTCTGACGGATCGCTTGCCATTGGTACAGGCGATAACGGAAAACTCTATCGGGTACGTGCGGCGGGGGCCAAACCGGAGTCTTCTTTACTAATTAATACCAATCAGACTCACGTCATCTCTCTGGCAGTAACTGCCCAGGGTGACTTGATTGCCGGCACTGACCCGGGTGGGCTCGTACTGCGCATCTCCCCTGATGGCAAGGCTTTTGCTCTTTTCGACGCGCAACTGCGTGAGATTCATGCTCTCGCTCCCGCCCCGGATGGGTCCATCTACGCTCTGGCCCTGAGTGATGCTGCAGCGGGGGCAAGCCGTCAGCAAACGCCCACTCCCCAGGCGCCACAGACACCCGATTCCAGTTCAACTCCCAGCACGTCGGTGACTATCACTGCGGTTGACGAAACTGGCGCGCCAATTCAACAGCAAACGGCTGCTCCTCGGAGTCGTACCGATGTGTCGACTGCCCGGAGCGCCGTCTTTCGCATCCTGCCGGACGGAGCCACAGATGTCGTATGGAGTTCGCCTACTGTAACGGCCTTTGCCATCGCCGCCGGTTTGCAGCAGGGCACGGTTTTGATCGGAACTGCGGATAAAGGCCGAATTTATTCTGTGACAAACGATGGCAGAGATACGCTCTTACTGCAATCAACAGAGGGCCAGATCTCCAGCTTCCTTGTTCGCAGTGATCAGGTCTACGCAGCTTCCAGCAACCAGGGAAAACTCTTCCGCTTTGGCAAACAGCTGGTTGCCGAAGGTTCATATGAATCACCGGTGCGTGATGCAAAACTGATTGCCACCTGGGGCCGCGTATGGTGGCGTGGTGCCGGCAGTGTGGGACTACAGACTCGCAGCGGCAATGGTGAACGACCCGACAGCACCTGGAGTGAATGGAGTGTTTCCGCCAGTCAGCCTGAAGGCAGTCAGATTTCCAGTCCGCGTGCCCGGTTTGTTGAGTGGCGTGCAACTCTCAAGTCTGCTGGTGGATCCAGTCAGACTTGGATGGAGGGTGTAAGTCTTGCATACCTGCCCCGAAATGTCGCTCCGGAGGTGCTTTCAATTACAGCGTTGCCCATTGGTGTAGGTTTGCAGCAGATGGCACAGCTGCAGGTTGATCCTAATGTAGAATCCTCCGGTCTGGATCCTTCGATTTTCGGAGCTGTAGCCCAGGTTGCTCCTCGCAGGCTGTTCCAGCGCGGGGCGCGTTCCTTTCAATGGCAGGCAGAGGACCGCAATGGGGATACGCTTGAGTACGCGATCTATTATCGTTCTTTGAATGAAACTACTTTTCGGCTTCTGAAGGATAAGTTACGGGACAACTTTTATACTATCGATGGGGCAACTCTGGCAGATGGAAGGTATATAATCAAGATAGTCGCCTCAGATGCACCCGATAATCCTTCCGGTCAGGCGTTGACCGGAGAGCGATCAAGTGAGCCGGCGGACATCGATAACACTCCCCCCATCGTCAAAGTGGTGGGTGAGGCACAAATCAGACCAGACAATGTTCGGGCTATTATAGACGTGGAGGATGCTACCGGTAAGATCAGGAAAGCGGACGCTAGTGTGGATGGTGCCCCGTGGACGCCTATTTTTCCGGATGACGGAATCGCCGATAGTGGCCGCGAAAGGTATTCACTGGACTTTCCCATCCGCGTGCCGGGCGAGCACACTGTCAGCCTCCGCGCCTTTGATACTAGTGGAAACGTTGGGACTTTGAGTATCACGGTACGGCGATAAAATGGCCGGTGGCCGAACCTGCACGATACCGTGCGGATTTGCTCGAAACGGTGCGTCCGGCGCAAATTGCCGGTTAAATCTTGCATTATAAAGTGGCCTCGAATGGCCGCTGCTCTTTTGGCATTGATATTGCTCGGTTTAGAGAGCGGCGCAACTCTTTCTCCCTCCTATGCGCGCTGATATAAGCATAAGGAGGCCGTGGTAATTCATGACAAAGCTGAAGCGAAAGGTGTTGGCCGCCGCGATTAGCTGCCTCGTCTGTGGGGGGGCATTCGCGCAAAAGCAGGGAGATAAACGTCCACCGAAAGATCCGAACAAAGTCGTGGTTACGGATAAGAAGAACGAGAGGCCACCGCCGAATAACAATCAGGGTAACAGAGGAAACGGCGATAAGAAGGGTAAGCCGTGATCTTGTCCTTATTCTCGGGACAGCATGAAAGAGAGAGAGTGACCTCGGGCGGTCCAACCATCATTCGAGTAAACGATCGGTAGATCAACCACTGCTGTCTTGCTGTTTCCTTCGGTCCAGATGGAGCCTGAGATTTCCTCACATCTCAGCAGGTAATACTGGATGCCCGTAAACACACTCCGCCAATAACCGCCATAGAGAGTCTTGTAAACTACTCCCCCGACTTCGATGTAGACCCGATTGCCACTCAATATTTTGTAATTTATCTGACCCAGCAAGTCCAATAGCCGGCTCTGAGCCTGCGCATCCGGGTCGGTAAGGGTTTGGTGAGGTCCAATAAGCGTTCGGCCTTCTCGACGTAGATTTGATTCGTCGTTGCGCCATTGCTCGGGTTCGTATTGGAACTTCTGCTGCCGCTGACTTTCGTGGTCCATATAGCACTCCCAATACATTTTGGCTGCGTATTTTCCAAAACATCTTGAAAAGTTTGTACCCTGCGGCCCGGAAAAGAGAAATTCTACCTTATCTTACCTCAGAATAAAGCAAAAACGCTCTACCGGAAACCGACCTTCGCTGGGAAATAGAGCAGGCCCAGCAGGACGAAAGCAATGTAAGCCCAGCGGACACCCCGCAGAGATAAAACACCGAGCAGGATGTGCACCAGAAAAGCGACTAGCCACCTATCTTTTCCTTTAATGATTCAAGCCACCAAGTCAGCCTGGAAAAATTGTAGGGGCGGCACTCCGTGGCCGCCCCTGATTGCAATTCATGCACTTCCACTCAACACTCGCACCGAACGAGAGGGATGTCATTCGTGGCCAACCCTGGTAAGCATTAGCCTGACCCATTTGACCGTTTTGTTCATCGCGAGGCCCGTAATTGCACCGAGGGGCGGCCACGGAGTGCCCCTACATCAATACGGCGGAGCAAAGGCCATATTGATCAGCGTGCTTTGTGCCAGAGACCACGCGTGAAGTCAGGTACTTTGACAGGCATACTGCCATTCGCGACAGAGCTTTCAGTCAGTGGGCCAGGTGCGCTCCACGCGGCTGCGTCGTACACGTCTATGTCGGGCTCGAGTCCCTCGCGCATACATTGGACCAAACGGTAGCACATGAGGTAATCCATCCCGCCATGCCCTCCTAACCTTCGAGCCGTCTCTCCCTGGTTCCTCCAAAGGGGGGATTCATACTGCTCCTTATATTTGTCGAGCGTGGCCCAATTATGTCCGCCCTCCTGCCCCTCAATGAAGATACGGGGAGGGTAATCGCGGAAGATTCCTTTTGTTCCCTGGATCAGGTTGATGCGGTCGTAGGGACGGGGCGTGCTGACATTGTGTTGCAGCATGATCGTCCGCCCCTTGGTAGTTTTTATTATGCTCGTGTTGTAGTCACCACACTTGTAAACCTCTTTCCATTTCGCGTCACCGGTCGGGACGTGATCCTTGCGGTACGTTTCCAACCCGAGGCGGGATGAACTCACTGAGATGATGTGGTCAAACGCGTCGCCGCGGTTAATGTCCATATACTTGGCCATTGGTCCCAGTCCGTGCGTCGGGTACAGGTTGCTATCGCGCAGGGTGTGATGACGTCGGCGCCACAACCCCTCGTTAGCGTTCTCAAACAAAATCTCACGTAAGTCGTGGTTGTAAGCGCACTCGCCATGCACCAGTTCGCCGAACAACCCAGCACGCACCATATTCAACACCATCATCTCGGAATGGTCGTAACAGCAGTTCTCCATAATCAGGCAGTGGCGTCTCATCCTTTCAGAAGCGTCAACAATCTTCCAGCAATCCTCGATAGTGTAGGCTGCTGGAACTTCCGTACCGACATGTTTACCCCCTTTCAGACCAGCGAGGATTTGTGGCACGTGCCACTCCCAGGGCGTAGCGATGTAAATGAGATCCAGATCGTCACGACTTGACAGCTGTTCAAAGTCGCGCTCGCCATTGGAATATATCGCGGGTGTCTTCTGGCCCGCCTTATCGACCATCTGTGCCGCCCGCTGACATTTCTCTTTAACAACGTCGCAGACTGCATTGACCACAACTTTGTCGATTGCCAGGAACTCCCCGAGCACACTCGTGCCGCGGAGTCCGACGCCGACGATCCCGACTCGCACCGCATCGCGCGACTCGAACGCCACCCCAATCATCGTCTCCTGTTTGCGCCCACTTCCGGGCGCCGCCGTAGTTTCAAAGTCCTCGGCACTATGCACGCTGCTAATGCCCGAGCTAGCGAACCCCAACCCGGCGGCAGTCGCTGCTTTCAGTAGCTCGCGTCGCGACAATTTGGGATCGTTTTTGCTCATTGTTTCTTAACCTCCGTGAGGACTGACTGTTGCAAGAAGAACGATCAGTTGCGTGCAGTCTGAGCTTTCGCTCCAAGATATTTTTCAAACCATTCCAGGTTGGCCTTCATTGCCGCGAGCTGCATTTTGGGCTCGTTAGGTCCGTGCGGCTGACGTGGCAGCACGAGCATTCGCGTGGGCACGCCTTGCACTTTGAGAGCATTATAAAACTCGTAGCCTTGCGAAATCGGCACGCGAATATCCGCATCGCCCTGTTGGATCATCGTCGGCGTGGTGACGCCTTTGACGTTAAAGATGGGTGAATGTTTTTGATAACGGTCCATCGCTTCCCAGAACTGACCACCGAAATAGTCAGGGATAAACGAGGGGATGTCTGCCGTACCATTAAAGCTCATGAGGTTCGTTACCGGTGCGCCTGCCGAAGCTGCTTTGAAGCGGTGCGTTTGAGTTACGATCCACGAGGTCATAAATCCGCCGTAACTCCAACCCATCACGCCTAACCGATCCGGATCTGCGACGCCCATTTCGATCACCCTATCGACTCCCGCCATCAAATCCTGATAATCCCCGCCGCCCCAATCCTGCATGTTCGCGCGGCGGAATTCCGTGCCGTAACCACTTGAGCCGCGCGGATTGGGACGCAGGATCGCATACCCGCGTGATGCAAAAGTTGCGATAGGGTAAACGCCGCGCCCGCCAATGAATGTTTGCTGGAACACTCCGGTAGGTCCACCGTGAATGTTCAATATCAAAGGCACACGCTGGCCGTTTTGGTACGCGACCGGATAAGTCAGCAACCCTTCGATCTCTTTTCCGTCTTTCGACTTCCAACGGATGACTTCGGTCCGGCCCATGGGTGGCGTTTTCAGATCCGCATTGACATGGCTGATTTGAACGGGCATGAAGTCAGACACCGAAGCCACAAAAGCGTCGCCGGGAGTGTCGGGAGTTTGGCGAACAAAACTGAACGTGTTGCCGGAACGATTGAGCGCTATGGCGGTATAAACAGCCGCACTAGTTTTGATTTCTTCGATTCGATTGGTGGCGACGTCAAGCGCATAGATCTGCGTTCCGGTGCCTTTCGCTTCGCTGAAATAGATACGGCTGCCATCCGCGGACCATCCGGCGATACCCGGTTGACCGTCATACGAAGCGACCAGGCTTTTTGGCTGGCCTCCGTTGGTTGCAAAAACCTGAATCACAGCAGTCTGCGCCCATCGTGGCGGGTTATCGCTTACAAGAATGGCGATTGAATTTCCATCCGGCGAGTAAATGGGAGAATTTTCGGCGGCGGGCGTATTAGCCAAAACCGTGACTTTCGCGCTTGCGACGTCAATGATGGAGACATCTGAAGTGGTCCAATCATTCGCGTTGGATGTCTTAGTATGACTAAAAGCAATCCGCGAACTGTCGGCGGACCAATCAAAATCCCCGACGTTGTAATTACCGGTGGTCAGTTTGCGCGGCTCACGTTTACCGTTTGCGTCCTTTTGAATGGCAAGGACATACAGACGTACCAACTTGAGGTTTTCATCAATCCAACGAAAGTCATTCTTCGCTTTGTCGTTCTTTTCTTCCTCATCACTTTTTGGATCAGTTATTGTAAAGGCAATCGAGCGACCATCCGGTGACCAGGCAAAATTCGTCACATCGCTTTTGACGTCCGTCAAAGGTTCAGCCTCACCACCGCTCAAGCTCAACAGGTAGAGATTGTTTTTGTTGTCCTTGCGATTTGAGGTAAAGGCAATCCAATTTCCATCGGGCGACCATTTGGGGTTGGTCGAAGATTTGTCGCCAAATGTAATCTGCACGTTCTGTTTGGTAGCGATAGTGGCCATCCAAATCTGACTCACAAACTCGCTCTTTTCTGGCGTAGTCACGGCCTCGGAGACGGAGTAGACGATTCTCTTACCATCGGGAGAAACTCTCGGTGAGCCTACAGTTCTAACCTTCAACTGCATCTCTGGATCCCAGACGGCCGCGCTTGTTTGCGCTGTGCCGGCAGAAGCAAAAAGGACCACAAGCCCAAGAAAGATCGCAGCTGTCGCTAGAGTTTTCATGATCGTTCTCCTGATTAGATAAGAGTGTCGCGGACTAATTAAGCGTGTAGACGGTTTGCTGATAAGTTTTCTATGGCAGACCTTTTACTAACGAGCCTCCCGAAAGTCAACAGGTCAGCCTCTCATTCTCACCCTGGCTTCAGCCCGGTGACAGAGCGCACAACCCACCCCCAGCTCCGTTCGGAGTCGCGGAAGCGAAGTTCCTTCTTATCCCTAAAGTGGATTTCCGCGCTTGCGAATGGCGCTGGTGACAATTAGGCCCGTATGATCGCCGGACTAAAGCCAAACTCAGCCGGGCGTGAGGGGATGTTGATACGTCGCGTCTGCGTCGTTGACATAATCATAGAGCATTCAAGCCGGGAAAATTTGCAGGTTGGGAAGGTGGACCCTGTCCCCGCCCAAGATTGAACACCACTCAACCTTGATTTAACAATTCAACCTTGAAGTGCGAATGCAAAGTTGAGTGGCATTCAATCTTGAGCGGGGACAGGGTCCACCTTCCCAACCTGCAAATTTTCCGGGCTTGCAAGCGCCTTCGTAAAGCTTAGGCAGATGGTTGACTCAAACGGGTCTACTGAGGTATCCACCGGCGTGAGAACGGCTTCGAGGAGAGGCCGCATCTGGGACAGTTGCTTGATCCGGATGACGGTGTCCCAGACGCGCTCGAACTTCTTCCACCCCGCGCTGTAGAAGAAGTGTTTCGTGCGGTGCTTTACCGATCCGTGTGCCGAAGCCGCCGCAAAGATGGAGCTCCAGCGGTAGAACTCTTCATAGGACCAGTCATACCCGCGCTTCAGTTCTTCCGGTGAGAGGCGTGAAGGGCGATAGACAACGTGGCGGGTGTCGTACAAGTCCCAGTTCCGTGTTTCGATCCGGTTTCGTGCGTCCATGTCGGTGAACAACGCAGTTCCGGGGTAGGGCGTCAGAATGTGGAAGGTGGCCGTGGTGATTCCAACCTCGATGGCCCAGTCTACCGTGCGGGGGAAGACGTCGCGATCGTCTCCGTCCAAACCGAAGACGAAGCTGCCGTTGATCATGATGCCGAGGCGGTCGAGTCGGCGCACAACCTCGCGGTAGCTGCGTCCGAGGTTCTGGCGCTTTCCCGCGCCCTCGAGACTAAGGCTGGAAAGCGTTTCGAAGCCGATAAACAGACTTCGCAGACCGGCGGTGGCTGCCTCTTCGATCAAGATCATCGCGCAGGATCGAGTCGACCGTTGCGGCTGCCTGAAAGATGCGGCCCATTCCTTTCATGCCGCGGAAGAGATCTCGCGCAAACCGCGCGTTCCCGAAGAGATGATCGTCCAGGAAGTAGAGATGTCGGCCGGGAAGGCGGTCAATTTCGGCAAGCGCGTCATCCACGAGCTGCGTATAGAACGAGCGCCCTCCCGCGAAGAAACCATCCTTGTAGCAGAAGGTGCAATGATGGGGACAGCCGCGCGAGATAACAATCGAGTTCGGCACCAGGTATCGGTGTCGCTGAATAAGGTCGCGCCGTATGGGCGGCAGCCCTTTCAGAGTACGCACCGCCGACTTGTAGCGGCGTTGTGGGTCTCCTGCCGCCAGGTCTTGCAGGAATTGTGGGAAGGTATGCTCTCCGGGTCCGATAAAGATCGTGTCTGCGTGTTGTGCCGCCTCATCCGGCAGCGATGTCACGTGAAGGCCACCGAGCAGTACGTATGAACCACGCGCACGATAGTGGTCAGCGATCTGGTACGCCCGATATGCGTTGGTGATGTAGACCTGAATGATTACCAATTCTGGTTGGTCGTTGAGGTCGAGCTTCTCGACATGCTCGTCTTGCAGAGAGATCTCGAGGGTGGGATCGAGATACGCGGCGAGAGTTGCTAAACCAATGGGCGGAAAGAGCGAGTACTTGATGGGCCGCCAATGAGGGCTCGTTGCCTCGGTCAACGCGGGAAGAATCAACTTCACGCTTCTAAGCGCCCTTCTAAGCGATCGTCTCGCGTTCAGAGCGGTCTCCTCTCTTCCCGGGCGCCAGCTTTCAGCTGGTTCAAAGTTCAGTGCAGTGTAAATAACTTTGCATCGCAAAGTCAATCAAAGATCGAACATTGGCATTCTTGTACAGTTTAGTCGTCCAGCGTGAATCTGTTCTTCACCATACCCACTATTTTCATGCTGAAGTTGTGACGAAAAGGCCTTGGTTAATGACCACCGGGCTTGGCTCCTGACATCTAAAGATCGACCCGGTGCTACCGCGCTCGGTTCTTGGTGTTTTTGGGGGACCCTCCCATTCGGTAGCGGAGTGTTAGAATCAAAACCAGGAAGGATTCAGATAGACGAAAGTTCATTCGGAGCCAGTATTGAAGCAGCTTGGACTGAGGAGCTCAAGCGACGGATTGGCCATATCGTTTCAACTCTCTCCGTGTCCTCGATGTCCTTTGCGTCTCCGCGGTGATTGCTTTTCTTAGCATAGGCGCCGCCCAGGCGCAGAGATCACAGGGACTGCGCAGCGCGACTTCCGCCGCAAGCAAACACCGCGAAGAAAACTCGGCTCTGCCGCCTGATGTGAGGCGATGGCTCTGCCCCGCCGTCAGCGCTGCCTCTCATTCCTGGGCTGGGCCCGGGGCATAGCCCCTTGGGCATAGCCCCATAAGCGCTAACTTAAAGCCGCGTAGGCCAAAATCCGGGGCTTGCGGAGCCTGGATCTTTCGGCCAAAGAGCGACTGATGTCGTGCCAATGAGCAATGGTTTGCGCTAGCGGCAGTCGCGGTTCAATGGCATGC